>SL_4KL_010_BRINEDRAFT_10000094_pt1 | contig 36859 bp, 42 predicted proteins | sample SodLak_010_BRINE_2_FD_10664 | JGI IMG/M metagenome (IMG submission 10664) | reverse complement strand
CTCCGACGGCGTTGTTGTTACAATACAGAAGATTGTTGGGTTGGTCACACGAAAGTACCCAATCATCAACAGGACGATCAGTAGATTGCCTGTGTTTGATCTTCGGACGCCCTACGAGACGGTCAGTGGCCAGAAACGCAGTGTTAGCACGGCGCAGTTACTGAATCGTCAGTATGCTGGTGACCGCTTCGTTGGACTTGATGTGGTCGCCTACTGGACTGCACTCGAAGCGTACAAAAGCGGTGAGTCTCCACCGTTCAGGCCAGCCAAACTCGATCAGAGCATCGACCGTCTCTCTCAGTTACCTCCCGAGGATATTGAACCGCTTCGGTTGACACAGCGACACCGTGTGCTCCGTCCTGATCACCTGGCACGGCTGATACAAACTGGACGGGATACGGTCGAAGTTACGTTCACTTTCGAATCAAAAGATGGAGGTGACGAGCCCTGGCTCAGATCTCGTGGGTTCGATAGCGAAGCGATTGCGTCGATAGAGAAGCGCCGGACAGCGTTACTCGATCAAGAAGGCGCACTTTTCTATGCCATCTTTTGGCCGTTGGCACACGAGTTCCACGATGAGATGGAACGAGAACTCGCAAAGAAGGTGTCGGTAGTCGGGAGCGAAGAGACGGAGATTGCTGACATGGAAGGATTCGTTCATGCCATCTACGACGCACAGACTGATTCCTCACCTGATTGGGCAATCGACTGGAAAGCGGAACTGATGACGGAGTTTCCAAACCGCATCAGAGTCCTGAAAATAGAGCTCCCAAATCCACGGCTCCACGATGGCATTTCGAGTGAAATGGAGATGGTAAAAAACGATGTCCGACACGCATTCATGGACGAGTTTCCTGACAAATACTATCTTTCTTTGCTCCATGCGACCGACAGTTTCGAAGATAATCTCAAAGCGAAAGCTGTCATCGACTCGTTCAGTTGATCTGGGTGCGAATGTGACCCGAGCTCACGATCCGAGTATGCAAAAAAGCTCGTCGTACTCGTCGGCTATTTCTTCCCAGCTCCACTCTGTCGCAATCGCACGACCAGCAGTACGATACATTTCGTACATCTTTTCGTCGGAGCGCAGTTTTTCGAGCTGTGCTGCTACTTTTTTTGGCTCCGGATCGACGAACACCAGCTGCTCATCACTGTAGTACTTCGACAGTTCCCCCGGCCGGACGATCGTCGGCAGTCCAGCAGCACCGTACTCTTTGAGTTTGAGTGGCTGTTCTGCATCTTTGAAACAGAACCCGACATCGGCATGTGAGAGAAATCCTGGCATCAGATCGTAGTCGAACGCACCTGGAAAGTGCACATTATCCAATCTCTCTGTGGCGTGAGTGACACTGTCTTCGAGTCCACCCTCTCCGATGAAGACAAACTCCCAGTCGGGGGCGTGTTCTGCTGTTTCGAGCATCTCCGCTGTACAGTATCGCGGTGAGAACACACCAATATAGATCGCAATGGGTTTTGACAAATTGACACCCTCCGTCTGTAGTATCTCCCGTGTGGTCTCGACTGCCGCCGGATCTGGCTCTGCGAACTGCTCGTAATTTACTGCGTTCGGTAACTTGACAGCGTCGTCAATACCACGGTCGAGCGCCTCGTTATACGTGGATTCGTAAACGAAAACAGTCGCGTCGGCACGTTCGAGAACCTGCCACTCGTAGCATTCAAAGAAACGAAACAGTGGCGCAGGGAGGTAATCGATATCCGAAATCGGATCGCTCACATCGCCAAGAAACGGGGTTCGCAGCAGTTTCGCAAGCGGGTAACCAAGATACAGTCCGACACGAACGTTGCCTGCGATGATGTCATACTCCCCCGTAATCGCCTGTTTTATTGCACCGATGGCATCTACACCTGACGCGTCACAGATATCGATCTCGTATCCACGCTTTCGAAGCTCGTTGGCTATCCGCTCCCGACGAACACTGATGTTGTCACCTTTGGATGGACGTAACCAGAGTACTCTCATTCGTTTACTCCGTTGCCCGCTGGCGGGCTACCCTTCGGTAACCACAGAGACATTACTGGTCAATTCACGGTGCCGGCAATAAATCCATGGAAGATTCCGAGCGGAACAGAGCATACAAATCTTCGATCATTAATAACGACTTTTGATGTAATTCTGACGACAACGTTATTAGCTGGAGAACCATCGACACGGACGTTGGTACTACACACTGATGTCGACAGCTGTTTCGATCGAAGCAATCAAAACAGCCTGCAAGCAGGCAGGCTTTGAGATCGAACGACTCGAACAGGTTGAAGGAGATGTATTCAAAGGAGCGATAGTAAACACGACATTTGACGGATCGAAGACGGCCTACATAAAACGTCATCCTCTCTCGCGGGAGCAAAACCTCAAACGATTTGCAGCCATTGCTGAAGAAGTTGGGCACCCTCACTGTCGTGTCCTCGTCGATACTCACGCCTGGTTACTGATGGCTCCTGCCCCTGGACGACCGCTTTCTCAACTCCTTCCTGTAGTGCTGTTTCCGCTGGTCTGGGCAACACGCCAGCACAAATATGCTGATGCATATCGACAGCTCGGTCGACAACTCGGGACAGCCCATGACAAGACGAGCAACGGAGTTGGCCCAGCACTCACCGATACAGAAAAACAGGAGGCTCTTGATCTGACGAGTTCACTCAAAGAGAGTGAAACCAAAACAAGAGTAAGTGAACTGTTCGAGACAGCAGATCAGTACGAGACGCCATATGCAACGACATACGGTGACCGAACACCACACAATTTGTATTTCGATGGTACCACACTCAGACAGATCGACTACTCCTGTAAGCTACGAAGCACCGCATTCGATACCAGGAGTGTCATTATGGGCGTTCGACTGATGTGTCGTCGACTGCCGTATGCCCCTCAATCAGCAACACAGACACTCGAAACTGCATTCTGGAACGGATACAGTCAGACCGGACCCGAAGAATTTCGGACGACCGCGTTCAGGATACGATATATGAATGGCTGTCTCAAGCTGCTTGATAGATACGAGGCTGGCCCCGAAAATCTCCGTGAGCGGGTCACGGGACGAGTTGATAGACCGATTCTCTATTCGGAAATCCAGCGGATGATCGATGAAATCGACCTCTCTGCACATTCTACGGAGACGTGATGTTAGTTGTCTATCATCCCGTACAGGTAGCCACTGCCAACACAGCCAGTCAAGATGAACAGCATCACGAGTTGCATCACTCCCGTGAGCGCCGGGTCACGAACCAGTCCCCGTACACGCCGCGGGACAGACGAAAACGCGAGATGTTTGAGAAAATCCGTCTCTTCATCTCCCACACCGTCGCCTTCGAGCTGTTCGATCGCTCGTTTCGAGTAGCCCTGCCAGAACGCTCGCCTGCAAACCCACGATGGCTCCGTCCGATAGTCGAAGATTTTGTGTGCAACAACGGCATCTGGGTTGTATAGCATCCCCTGATCGAATGTCTCCTGCATCCGGATCGCAAACTCGGTTTCTTCTGCCTGAATCTGGTTGTCACCAGTTAGCCCCATCTGCTCGTCGAAGCCGCCAAGTCGCTCGAACACCTCACGCCGAAAGGACATATTTGAGCCGTTCGTGTTCCGTACTTCGGACCAGTCATCAAGACGTGGTTCGTAGTTTGCTCCGATCAGCCAGTAGAACTCCTCGGGAAGAAACTCTGGATTCTCGTCGACCCATTCGGGAACCATCCGTCCGCCGACCGCGATCGCATCCGTTTCCTCGTAGCCGCGGACGAGCTCCGCGATCCAGTCTGGCTCTGCGATTGCATCGTCATCCATGAACGCGATGACCTCACCAGTGGCGAGTTCGACACCTCTTGTCCGGCTGTATGAGAGTCCACTGTTTTCGTCGTTGCAGTGGACAACGATCTCATCCTCGTCACTGAACCGGTCTTTCGTCCGCTCGAAAACAGCGGCGTTACCGTCGATTACGAGAACGATCTCTACGGCGTCGTACGTCTGGGACTGGAGACTCTGGACGGCTTCGGCGAAATCCTCGAATCGCTCCTCGGCGTACGTACAAACGACGACGGAGACCTTCATCACTCACAACCATCTCCCTGAACGGAATAAGCGTTGTTATGCGACTGATCCGATTGCCGTTCCAACACCCTATTCTTCAGCCAGATTCTCCCGGACGAGTTGGCGCTGTTCTGGTGTGTTGACGTTGAAACACCACCCGTCCAGTTCGATACTCTCCAGTGTATGGCCGGCCTGTATCAGAAGATCGATCGCCGACGAGAGTTCGTACTCTCCGGTCGAATCCGGGGTGACAAGGTGGGCTGCGTGAAATATCTCTGGAGAGAACACGTAAAACCCACGGGGAACCATTCCAGATGGTGGGTTCTCTGGCTTTTCGATGATACCCGTGATCTGGTCCCCAGTGCGTTCGAGCACTGCACCCTTCCCAGCCTCGTTCTGTGGGACTGTCTCGACGAGTGTCGTCACGGATGCGTCAGTCTCTTCATGACGGTTCAACAGTTCCCCAGTGTTGGCACGAATCACGTTGTCGCCGTTGAGCCAGAGAAAGTCTTCATCGATGTATGGCTCGGCCTGGAGCAACGCGTCCGCGAGTCCCTCCCGGCGCTCCTGTCTGGTGTAGCTGATCGGCACACCTTCGTACTCGTCGCCGTAGAACTCGCGGATCTGGTCGCCGCGGTAGCCAGTGATAACCACGAGTTCGGTAACATCGAGTGCGGTGAGTTGTTCGAACACGTGCGTTAACAGGGGTTTCCCGGCTACCTCGACGAGTCCCTTTGGTCTGTCCTCTGTCAGAGGGCGCATGCGGGTCCCCTCGCCCGCGGCAGGGACGACACCCTGCATTATCTAGCCTGCTGGAGCAACTGTTCGAGTGTCGCGCGATCCTGTGCGCCGACGACCCGCTCGACGGGCTTGCCGTCAGCGTATACGACGAACGTCGGCACGCCCTGGGCACCGAGCTGTTGTGCGAGCCCCGGCTGTGCATCCACGTCGACTTTCGCTACAGCAGTGTCTGTCTCTGCGGCCAGCGCTTTTACTGTCGGTTCCATCATCTGACACGGCCCACACCAGTCGGCATAACAATCGACGAGCACAACATCGTGCGTCCTCGTTATCTCCTCGAACTGCTCGCGACTGTTGATCTCGACTGGTTCCGCCGGAGTCGCTTCTGGCGTCTGCTTTTCACCATCGCTGCCGTGTTTCTCCATCAGCTCCTTTCGTTTCTTTTCACGAATCCGGTCACGTTCCTCCGACATCTTGTCCGAAGTTTGTCCTGGAGTCACAGGAACGTTTCGCCATCGTGGGAATCAACAGAAGTGCTTAATCCGCTTCGGACGAACCACGACACAATGGATCATCTCCTCGTCCGCGCTGCCCGCGGGGAAGCGACGGAACGCCCACCCGTGTGGTTGATGCGACAGGCCGGCCGCCACATTCCCGAGTACCGCGAGATACGCGAGGAGTACAGCTTTCTGGAAGCGATCAAAACGCCCGACATCGCCGAGGAAATCACGCTTCTCCCCTGGGAGTACTACCGACCGGATGGCGTGGTGATGTTCTCGGATATTCTCACCGTGCTCGAACCGCTTGGCTTCTCCTATCATATCGAAAGCGGCGTCGGCCCAGTCATCGAGAATCCTGTTGAGGGTCCCGATGATGTCGACCGTACTTTCGACTCGGTTCCACACGAACTGGATTACGTCGGCGAATTGCTTGTGAGACTGAACCAGCGGGTGGGTGACGAGACTGCAGTCATCGGCTTCGCTGGCGGACCGTTCACGCTCGCCTCCTATGCAGTTGCTGGCGGACCGAGCCGGACGAATATGCCGCTTCGAAAACTCCGGGCAAAACATCCGGAGGCGTTCCGGACACTGCTGCAGTCCTTTACTGATATCATCACAGAGTATCTGGAGTTTCAGGTTGGCAATGGCGCTGACGTTGTCCAGCTGTTCGATACCTACGCTGGCACGCTGACTCCCGAAGACTACCGCGAGTTTGTTCTCCCACTCCATCAGGAGATTTTCGATGCCGTGGACGCTCCGTCGATCATCTTTGTCAGGCGAATGAATGGTCGCCTCGACCAGCTGCAGGAAAGCGGTGCAGACGCCGTCGGCCTGGACTGGACAGTGGATATCGGGAAAGCACGCGAGCAGCTGGATGGGATGCCTGTACAGGGCAATCTCGACCCGTCGTATCTGTTCGGTGATCCCGAGTTCGTCCGCGAGAAAACCCGTGCGGTGATTGAAAGCGCAGGAAACGAGGGGCACATCCTCAACCTTGGACACGGCGTGAACAAGGATACGCCCGTGGAGTCAGTCAGAGCCTTCGTCGAAACAGCGAAAGAAATCTAGTCGTCGGCCATTCGTTTAATCGTCTCCGGCCGGCGGATATTTCAGTCGTCACCCGCCGATTTACGCGCCTGCTGGCCGTTCTGTTGGCGTACGCTGATTCCAGCCTCGTTAGCATCGTCCTCGTCTGCGAGTGCTTTTGCCAGCTCTCTGGCCTCTTTCACTCGGCTGGGGATCCCCATCCGGGCCGTGTAGTTTGTCGCGAGCTCGATTCCATCCGGGGTGTCGAGATCTTCGAGTGTCCACCAGGACTGATCCCACGCTGGGAAGCCGGGATCGAGGCGAGCGATATCGATAACCGAGGATTCACAGCCCATTATTGTCCTGAACTCTTCTCTGGCAATCTCACCGAGACGCTCGTCTGATTTCTCGACCAGCGCTGGTTCGTGCATCCCACCAAGGAAAACGGTGTGGACGCCGTCCCGATCGAACATGCTCGCGTTCCACGAGACGCCGAGCGTATGGAGTTCTTCCCCGTAGCCGACCTGATAGCCGAAGCCATCGGTCCCTGGCTCTGCGTCGAGATAGACGAGCGCGAGTGGATTGTATCGAAGCGACTGGAGCTTTTCGGCTCCCGGCACAACGCCGTCGAGCAGCTCTGCCGTTACGTGAGCGGGTGTCGTCACGACCACCTGATCGACAGCGTGAGAACCGCTGGGTGTGGTCAGAACGTATCCCCTTCCGTCGGGCTGCTCGGCGATGTCGGTTACTGGTGTCTCCAGTTGGATGTTCTCGCTGTAACTGTCGGCGAGTGCGTTCGGAAGCTGTTGCATTCCGTCTTCCATCGAGGCAGGCGGGGCCTTCTGGCCCTGACCAATACGTTTGCGAAAGGCCTGCAGGAAGCTTCCAGCGGTCTCTTCGCGCTCCAGTAGACTCTCCAGTGCGTACGCAGCGGGCATTTCCGCCGGATCAGAGCCGTAGATCCCGCCATACAGTGGTCCGATAAAGTTCTCGTAGGCTTCTTTGCCGAACTTCCGGACGAACAGATCTCGGGCGGTCTCCTCGGCCATTCCCTGACGCGTCAGCGGTTCGGCAAGAAAGCGGGCCTTCCCTGGGAGAGAGAGCAGATCTGTCCAGAGAAATTCCTCGACTGACAGTGGTGCCCTCCCGAGGTCGCCATCGGCGTAGACGTACAGCTCCTGTTTGTCCGCTTCCACGAACGCGTCGTCGACGCCAGCTGCCGCTGCCAACTCCGCAACACCGGGAGTTTTGCGCATCCGCTGTGGGCCGGCCTCCAGAACTTTTCCGTCCACGTGTCGCGTGTTGATCACACCACCTGGTTCCGAACTCGCTTCGAACGTGACAGCGTCGACTCCGGCCTCAGTGAGATAGTGTGTGAGTGCAAGTCCCGTAATTCCGGCTCCGACGATCCCAACACGCATGATTATTGAGGTGCGTTCAGGCACATCGTTCCCGGTTTATCTCGACACTGGCACTGTCTGTACTGGTAGTACTCTGGCTCGAAGCCGGCGATGAATGGCTCGACGATATCCGCAAACAGCTCACCTAGCCGCTCGTCGTCGTGTGCAATCGGAACCCGGTGGAACTCCAGTCCTTCCTCCTCGGCTTCTTCTTTCAGTTCGACATCCAGCTCGGAAAGCGTCTCACTCTGTTCGTGAAGGAAGCTAATCGGTTCGACGACAACTCTGTCTGCGTCGAGCGATTCGACGAGATCTTCGACCTCTGGCTCTGTCCACGGAATATCCCTGTTCTCGTGGTTCTGGTAGCCGATGTGGTACTCATCTATCTCCAGCAGTGAGGCCATCACAGAACAGAACTCCTCGACGTAGATGTCGTACCGGCTCCCCTCTTCGAGATAATGTTTGGGGGTGCCGTGGGCCGAGAAGACGAGTGCAGTGTCTTCATCTGCGAGGTCGAGGTCGTGCTCCGCGGCGTAATCTGCGATGTTTTCCGCACGGATCCGGTTGTAGGTCGGGTGTTTGTGCCAGCCTGTAATCGCGTCTTGCTCGACGTCCCATCCCAGCTCCTCGACTGCCTCGTCGAGTTCGTCGAGCGAGATGACGTTCGTCGACGGTCCACAGAGTGGATAGATCGGCAGCCCGATCAGGTGGTCGACATCGTCCTCCATCGCCTGCTGGGCAGCGTCGTCGATAAACGGTTCGGTGTACTGCGTACCGAGATAGGTCGTGACGTCGTATCCTCTATCCGAGAGTGCCTGCTCGGTTAGTTCTGCCTGCTTTTGTGCCTGCTCGTTGAGCGGCGAGCCGCCGATCTCCTCGTACTCTTCGATCAGTCCCGGCGCGCGCCGCTCTGCAAGCTTTCGAGATCGTTTGCGGGCTGCTTTTTCAGAGTCGGCTTCCTCCAGATCAGCGTTCGCGTAGAAAATCCGTTCGAGGTAGTCGACAACCGCCTCTCGGTCCGGCTCCGACGGTTCACCGAAGTTCAGCAGGGCAACACCAGTGCTCATACCTCTTCCTTTGATTTTGGACACGTATGTCTGTCGTTTGCGGCGCTATCGACTTTGCAATACCCCTGTAATATGAAGCTGAGACAGTCATAGTGATTAGTGCGGTTATTTTCGTGCCCAGATGACAACTCTGGATATATCACGGCGTGTAACACATATTTCGCGCTGCCAGAGCGGTACAGACTCGCACTAATCACTATCAGTCGTCTGCTGCACTAGCGACGCGGCTACTCACTGACTGCTGTTTACGGACAAACGCAGTAAAATTATCGAACAGTGTCTTCGCTTCGCAGGCTGCAGCGTAGTTTTCGTCGTTGATTCCCTCCAACACGGACGAAAGCGTCGCATCGGAGAGTTCGTCTTTCCCGGAGGCGACGGATCTTGCGGTCGCTTTGTCGTACTCGGGATGGAACTGGACACCGAAGACGTTGCCTTTGCGGAATCCGTGTACGCCGTAGTCGTTTCTGGCGATCTGGTCTGCACCCGGTGGGAGCGTTGCAACGCGATCAGAGTGGGTCGTGAACACCGTAAACTCACTGTCGATTCCCTCAAACAGTGGCGAACTCTCGTCGTGTTCGACCTCCCTGTACCCGATTTCGTACTCGCCCATATCCTCGACAGAGCCGCCAAGAACGTCCGCGAGAAGCTGATGGCCGTAACAGACGCCAAGAAACGGCATGCCGGTTTCGATGGCATCACCAGTCCATCGTTTGAGATCCTGTATCCACGGCTCGTCCCAGTAGACAGACGCGCGGGAGCCGGTCACGATACAGCCATCGAAATTAAAGCTATCCGGGAGTTCGCCTTCCGTGACGTGAAACTCCGTGAGATCCGCAGCGATCTCTCGGCGGAAGTTCCGCCGTGTGTCTGCACCGTCATGTGCGGCATTCAAAAGCGCAATACGCAGTCGACTCATTACACCCCCCCTATCCGCTCGTTGGTTAAAAGAACCACTGCTCTGGCGATTTCTGCCGTCCTTGGTGACGAGACCAGTTATGACTCCTCACTGTTGTCCAGCAGAAAGCCATCGAGTCGGTCCGTCACTGCGTGGGCATGCTCGACATGGCAGAGGTGTCGGCCCTCGACGGTCTCGAAGCTCCCTCGTGGCAGCTCCTCCGCAAGCCTGCGACCGACATCAATATCGATTACTGGATCTGCGAGACCATGCAAAACCAGCGTCGGGGCGGTTACTTCATAAAGTGGTGGAGACTCGAACGAGCACATCGCAGCCAGCTGGGAGTCGACGCCATCCCTGTCGGCGTCCTCCTCCGTGCGCCACTCGCAGATCTGTGAGACAAGATCGGGGTTCTCCGAGAGAAATTCGGGTGAAAACGCCCCTTCAAGAGAGTCTTTTAGTGACTCCAGCGAATCCGTCTCGGGATAGAGCGACCGCAGTTGAGGTTCATCGACCGCCGTTCCCGAGGGTGCGGTTCCAAAGAGGGTGAGTGTGGATGCTCTCCCATACCTGTCGGCATACTGTAGCGCAACCATCCCCCCGAGGCCTGCCCCGACCAGATGCGTCCGCCGAACCGAGTTCTCGGCAAGGATTGCTTCGAGATCCGCTGTGAGCGTCTCTATGTCGTACGGTCCCGGTGGGTTATCTGAACGGCCAGTACCGCGGTGGTCCCAGACGATCGTTTCGTACGGGCCGGCCAGTTCGTCGTACTGCCAGGCCCACTGCCAGCTTCCGTATCCGACATCGCCAACGAAGGTGACTGTCTCACCGCTGCCGTCGGTTTCGTAGTACAGTGAGACGCCGTCGTTTGTGGTGGTGGGCACAGCGCTTTGTTCGTTCCGGAGCGTCAAACAACTACCGAGAATATCGCAAACAGTTCACTCTAGCAGTGAGTGAACTTTTCCGCGGTCGACAGTCCCAGAGTGTGTTCGCGGGATTGTCTCGACGAATTCGATCTTCTTTGGAACTTTATAGTTCGCGAGCTGTTCGCGACAGTGGTCGAGAATCCGTGCTCTCGTTTCTTCGGTGCTGCTCTCGTGATCGCCGCTGACGACCGCGACGACCCGCTGTCCCCACTCGAGATCGTCGACACCGACGACTGCGGCCCCGGTGACGCCGCGGACGCGTTCAATCTGTTCGACGATCTCGGCTGGCGAGACGAGTTCACCACCGGTGATGATGGTATCGTCGCGTCTCCCGATCACCCAGAGTCGCCCGTCGTCGTCTCTATACCCCAGATCTCCTGTCTGCAGCCCCCACTCACAGAAGGCTTCTTTTGTTTTCTCCTCGTCCAGGTAGCCGGGTGTGACGGTCGGTCCGTCGACGACAATCTCGCCTCGCTGGCCCGGGGAAACCTGTTTTCCATCGTCGACAACAGTGACGCTCGTTCCGAGCAGTGGGTGGCCAACCGTCCCCTCGCAATCGATTGCTTCCTGTGGGGTCGCTGTCGCAACCTGTGAGGCAGTTTCGGTCAGTCCGTAGGTTGGGTACACAGGAATCTCTTCGTCACTGGCCCGGTCGATCAGCGACTTGCTTGCAGGCGCTCCCCCCAGCAACACTGTCTCCAGCGTCGGTGCGTCGATTCCCGCATCGAGTAGCCGCTTGAGCTGTGTCGGCACAAGCGAGACACCCGTAATCTGTTGCTCTGCCATGATCCGAGCAGTCTCCGCTGCGTCGAAGGTGGGTTGAATCGCGAGCGTCGTCCCGTAGAGCACCGTCCGGAACGCTGGTGCGAGACCGCCCATGTGGTACATTGGGAGACAGCACAGCCAGCGATAATCCGGTCGAACACCCAGCCGGAAGGCAGAGGCCGTTGCACTTGCGAGGATATTGCCAGCCGTCAACTGCACAGCTTTGGGATCTCCTGTCGTTCCGGACGTAAAGAGGATCAGAATCGTCTCGTCGAACGCTGGCGGGTCAGGATCGACAGAACCAGTCGTTTCGAACAGCCTGTCAGCGTGGGCTGTTGTCGGTTCGTCGACCGACACAATCGCTGTCTCGCTCTGGACGGCCTCGGCGATTAGAGTCTCGGTCTCCGCGGTACAGAGACAGACGGCAGGCTCGACACGCTCGATTCGCTCCCCGAGTTCGCCAGTCGACAGTGAATCATTGAGCGGAACGACCTGCCAGCCGAGTCTGATCGCAGCATACAACGCGACAACAAACTGGGCAGAGGGGGAAACTGCGATCCCGAGCCGGTTCGTCTTAGCCTGCTCGTACGGTGACAGTGCACGGGCGGTCTCGTCGACGGCATCGTGTAGCTCTCGGTAGCTCCAGCGGTCACCAGTCTCTGTGTCGATGATGGCGGTTTTTTGGGGTGTTGTGCTGGCTCTGGTTGCGAGCAGATCGAACGACTGACTCTCTCCAAACATCTTAGATCGGTGGGTCGGTGAATCCGAGCCCCGGCTCCTGTGGCACTCGAATCTGGCCGTCGCTGACGGGGGCGATATCACGGGCCAGATCGGTTGCAAGCCGTCCGCCGGTCGCGAGTCCACACGGCCGGATATCCGGGATCGACGCAGCAGCGTGCACCGCCCCGACTCGGGCCACGACAGCGTCGATTGTCGTCGAAATAATCGGCTCGATACCGGCTTCCCGGCAGCGGTTCGCGACTGCTACGGTTCTGTCCGGTCCACCCAGAACCATTGGTTTGAGAATCAGAACATCTGCAGCGTCTGTCTCGATGATATCCTCCACATCGTGGGCTGCGAGCGACTCGTCCAGTGCGATGTCAACACCCTTCCCTCGCAACCCGGCGTGGACGCCGAGCTCCGCCGTCGGGAGTGGCTGCTCGACGTAGGAGACATCGAGTGCAGCCAGCCGTTCGAGTGCGCGAATCGCCTGCTCACGGGTCCAGGCACCGTTTGCGTCGGCTCGGATCTCGATATCGTCGCCCACCGCATTCCGTACTGCCCTGACCCGTTCGACATCCTCTTCGATACCGTTCGTCCCGATTTTGAGTTTGATCGATTCGTACCCCCGATCGACTGCGTTTTCTGCCCGATCAGCGAGCACAGCTGGTTCGTCGGCCCCGAGCGTGACGTTGACGGGGATCTGCTCGACAGTTTCTTCTCGACCCAGCGACCGGTAGAGTGGAACACCCTCATTGCGAGCGCGTCCCTCGGCCAGTGCAAGCGAGAGTCCGTGGCGCGAAGCAGGCGCTTCGAGTTTTGCGAGTGCAATCCCCCAGTCGAGCTGTTCGGCGATCGATTCGCACCGTTCCAGTCCCTTCCGGCACTCTTCGTGTGATTCCGTCCAGCCGACAAGCGGCGTCGCTTCGCCGATACCCGTTAGTTGTTCGGTTTCGATCCGGACAAGAAATCCCTCACGTGACTCGATCATCCCTCTCGCTGTAGCGAGCGGACTCGCAAGCTGGACAGTAAATGGCTGTACGTCGAGCATGTTAGCTCACCCCAGGAATCGTGAGCCCAACAGCAAACAGCAGTGCATAGACAGCGAGTAGTTGGCCAGTTCGTTCGAGCGCTGGGTTCAGCGACTCACCATCTGTCCGTTCGAGGACGATGCCCGTGATTTTCACCCCGAGCGGCGCGGAGAGCAGCGGGAGCAACACAGCCGGATGATACGACAGCCCTAACCAGAGGACAATCGGAACGAGATAGGCAGCTGCGAACAGCGTACAGAACTCGACTCGCGAGAATCTGTATCCAAATTTCACTGCAAGCGTCCGCTTGCCAGCTTCGCGGTCGGTCTCTCGATCACGGATATTGTTGACGACGAGAATCGCCGTGGCAAGTGCACCTGCCGCGACACCAGCCAGAATCGAGGCTATCGTGACTGTCCCCGCTGGGATCGTCAGTGGAAGCGGATCGATACCGGCTGTGGAGACAGCCTGCACGTAGTACGTCCCTGTGACTGCGACGAGACCAAAGTAGACGAAGACGAACAGATCACCCAGTCCGTAGTAGCCATACGGGTACGGGCCGCCTGTGTACAACAGCCCAGCAACGATGCTAGAGAGGCCGACGATCAGGATCGGCAGGCCACCGACGTAGACCAGATACAGTCCGACAACCATCGCGAGCGCGTAGGTCCCTGCCATCGCAAGCTTGACCTGTTCCGGTTCGATGAGTCCACCCGCTGTGACGCGCGTGAACCCCTCGCGGTCATCGGTATCAGCTCCGTTCATGGCGTCGTAGTAGTCGTTGGCGAAGTTCGTCCCGATCTGGATCAGCAACGCCCCGACGAGTGCGGCTGCTGCGGGCAGTGGTGCAAAGACGCCGTCAGCCACAGCCAGTGCGACCCCGATTACGACCGGCGCGCCACCGGCAGGCAGGGTCTGTGGCCGGGCGGCGATCAACCAGGCCTCCCGTCGGGAGGGCTCAGCTGTGGCACTCATTGGAGAGTTCTACGAACGGCAGACTCAAAGATGGCTCGCTTCCATTAGCGTGTGTAATGCAGGTGATGTTCACCATCCCAACTGGCGTGTTTGTTTTGTTCAACCGGCAGTATCGGTAGTCTTCAACCGGCAGTATCGGTAGTCTTCAACCGGCAGTATCGGTAGTCTTCAACCGGCAGTATCAGTAGTGCCACGGAAACTGCCGAAAGTTTGGCTCTCTGTTCTCGTTGAATGCGTCACGGCCTTCTTGTGCTTCCTCCGTCATGTAGCCGAGTCGGGTCGCCTCGCCGGCGAAAACCTGCTGGCCGACCATCCCGTCGTCGGTCATGTTGAAGGCGTATTTGAGCATCCGGATTGCCATCGGTGACTTGCGGGTGATCTCGTCGGCCCAGTCAAGTGCAACCTGTTCGAGCTCCTCGTGAGCTGTCACCTCGTTTACCATCCCCATCTCTGCTGCTTCTTCGGCGCTGTAATCGCGCCCAAGGAAGAAGATCTCGCGGGCCTTCTTCTGGCCGACCTGTTTCGCGAGATACGCCGAGCCAAAGCCAGCGTCGTAGGAAGCGACATCTGCATCAGTCTGTTTAAACACAGCATTTTCGCTTGCGATCGTCAGATCACAGACGACATGCAGCGAATGACCGCCACCGACTGCCCACCCTGGTGCAACACAGATTACAGGTTTCGGCATAAACCGAATCAGTCGCTGGACCTCCAGAATGTGCAGCCGACCGACACCGCTCTCTGCAGCGGGTTCGTCCTCCCCATCCGTATACTCGTAGCCTGACTCACCACGAATGCGCTGATCACCACCCGAACAGAAGGCCCAGCCGCCGTCTTTTTCGGATGGGCCGTTCCCGGTGAGCAGCACGCAGCCGACTGTCGGCTGGCGGCGTGCGTGATCCAGTGCGGTATACAGTTCGTCCACCGTCTCCGGGCGGAAGGCGTTTCGCACGTCGGCTCTGTCGAACGCGATCCGCACTGCGGGGATGTCGGTCCCACGATGGTAGGTAATATCGGTGAAATCGAACTCCGCGACTGGCTTCCAGGCATCTTCCTCGAACAGTTCCGAGACCATACATATCGTCAGGAGTGATGACGCAAAACCGTTTTCGTGGACCGCTCGTGGTGTAGATGCCAACCAGTCGGTCAGTCGTGATCAGCATTCCAGTTGTTGGTCGATCGTAGTTGGGAACAGTTCAGCAGGGTGAAAAAAAGCAAGCCGAGAAAATATAATCATCAATCCTTCGCGGCGACAACAAAAGAACTCGAGAGAAACAGATCTACGTACCGTCGGTTGCGGCAGCCAGATTCGCTGCTAGTCCAGCAAGTATCAGCAAACCGGCCATCACAGTGTTTACCGCACTGTCAGAGTGGAGTGCGGGGATATTGGTAACATCAGTCGCGAACGCGAACGCAACACCGAGGACAATAAGCGCAGTGCCAGCCAGCCCGAGGATAATTCCGCCGATAACCCCAAAACGCCCAGTATTTTCTTGCTGTTCGAACGCGTTGGTCACTTCGGTCTCGATCGTCTCTTCAATATCCTCTTCCAGCGCTGTGAGTCGATCACCAACGACCGTCCCAATTCGTTCGACCTTCCCGTCGAGTGCATCATCGACGCGGTCGTCCACATACAGTTCCAGGATCTCCTCGTGCTCGTCGAGTTTCTCCGCCCGCTCTGCGAGCTTTTGTTCCTGGGTTTCGATTGCCGCCTCTCGCTCGTCGAGCTCTGCTGCTTGGGTTTCCAGGGTGGCCTCCCAGTCATTTAGATCCGCACGTTTTGTCTGAAGCTCCTGACGGGTTTCTCGAATATCCTGTTCACGCTCATCGAGTTCCGCGGCACGCTCGTCGAGGTCGGTCCGTATCTGTTCGAGCCCACGCTCTCGCTCATCGAGCCGCTTTGCCCATTCATCAAGATCCTGCTTGTGACTTTCTGTCTCGTCAGTGTCTCCAGACCCCGTTGTGTCGCTTTGGGACTGCTCGGCACTCGCTGTGTCGCTGTCCGAACGTTCGGCCACCGTGGGACTGTCTGTTGGTTCTGTACTGCTACGTTTGGATTCGTCATTGTTGTTGGTTGCCGATTCAACTACTTCGGCTATATCATCCGACTCGGATCTGCTCTCGGAGCCATTCGTGGACTGTTCTTCGGGCGGCGAATCTGCCGTCTCGTCGGCTGGAGGGTCTGGCTCATTATTCATACTGTATCGTCATGTTTGCACCACTTTACGTAATTCTTTGCATTAAATTGCATATCAGCTGATATATCCTGTACCTGAAGAGAGGGAGTATATAAATAGCCACAGTGCAACGGCGTGAGTATCAACTGGGCCACCATCATAGTGAAAACTGCTGGACGGTAAACTGGGACGTCCGGCATGCTGGGGACTCACAATTGGTCAATGCCACCCGGGAGACAAGCTGACTCTCGGCTACGGGTTTTCCACCCGCTATTTTGTTGACAACCAGTGTGTAATTTTATCCATAGAGTATGTAGCCACCGAAAATGACCATTGATAGACGACGCCTTCTATCCAGTGTCGTCGCCACCGGAACGCTCACGCTCACTGGCTGTCTCGGTCGCATCCGAAGTGGAGACACAGAAAGCGAACAGTCAGGAGAGACATTGATAGCAGAAACAATTGAGGACACCACAGAGTGGGATATAGAGTTGTCTGAAGAGGAAACACTGCATGTCCAGATCGAAAGCGGTGATAGCTCGGATGTTGTCTATGAACGAGAGACACCAGATGAACGACTCTACGAAGCCACTGTCCCAGAAACCGAAGTCACGGATAGCTGGGAAATTGCTGAAACGGGCGATCACACGATTACCGTGGACACGTCGGCTGAGACTGCTGTGGAGTTCACTGTCGAGTCATAGATTTGCCAGCAGGAGCGGTCTATCGCTTCCCCAATGTGACGGGAGGATGCTGGAATCTGTCTGGCAGGTGGGGTACTGGATACTCACCCTGGACAGATTGATTCGCGTACGATAGGTTTGTGAACTCCCCATTCACAGTACAGTCATGAAGGGATTCGTCATCGGCGGCACAAACTCGGGTGTTGGAAAGACAGTCGCAACACTGGCAACGATTCACTCGCTTACCGAGGCTGGCTACGATGTGCAGCCTGCAAAAGCTGGGCCGGACTTTATCGACCCAAGTCATCACCAACAGGTTGCAGGGAAACCCTCCCGGACTCTCGACTGCTGGCTGCAGGGAAGGGACGGACTGCGACGTAATTATGCGCGTGGAGTGGGAGATATCTGTGTTGTCGAGGGTCTTATGGGTCTATATGATGGGGATGGATCGAGTACTGCAATGGTCGCCGAAGCGCTGGATATTCCAGTGGTCCTCGTTGTCGACGCGAGCGCAGGGATGGAAAGCGTTGCAGCGACAGCACTTGGATTCAAACAGTACGCCGAGACAGCAGGTCGAGATATTTCAGTCGCGGGAATCATCGCACAGCGCGCCCATGGTGGTCGCCACGAAGACGGTATCCGGGATGGGCTCCCAGCGGAGATGAAATACTTCGGACGGATTCCACCGACACCCGAGCTGGAAATTCCGGAGCGACATCTCGGGTTGCATATGGGAGGGGAGTCTCCGCTAGCACCCGAGGCGGTGGCTGCTGCTGGGGAGCAACTGGACACAGAAGCGTTGTCCGCGGTGGCAAACAAAGCAAAGACACCAGCCCAGGAGGAAACTGCAGAGGCCACAGCATCTCGGGTTGCAGTCGCGCAGGATCAAGCATTCTGTTTCTACTATCCGGCGACAATCGAGCGACTCCGAGAGCGCGCAACCGTCAAAACGTTCGAACCGACAAACGGTGACTCACTCCCCGACTGTGATGGCGTCTACCTTCCGGGCGGCTATCCCGAACGGTTTGGGGCTCAACTCGAAGACAGTCCGGCACTCCACGAGCTGGCTAACCGCGCGGCGGAGGGGCTGGCAGTGTTCGGGGAGTGTGGTGGGTTGATGACGCTGGCAGAAAGTCTGCAGACAGCCGACGGTAAGTGCTACCAGATGGCAGGGGTGCTCCCGGCGAGCGTTCAGATGCACGACAGCTATCAGGCACTCGACCACGTCAGACTCCGCGCAAACAGCGAGACAGTTACCGCAACCGCAAGCGAGCAACTCCACGGTCACGAGTTCCATTACTCATCGCTGGCTGTCGGAGCCGACGGACAGTTCGTCTTTGATGTCGAGCGTGGGAGTGGAATACAAAACGACAAAGATGGCCTCCAGGAGTACAGCACAGTCGGAACGTACTGCCACGTCCATCCAGCTACTGGTGCATTCGACCGCTTTGTCGAGAAAATGTAAACCGGAGACAGTGCCTCAAACCCTCCAGTGTGATATTCTGCCCGGTTTCCGACTTGCCTCTGGGTACGAACTACCCGCAGTCTCTGACCGTATCGTTCCGCCCTCCATTAGCATGTATACCGCAGGTGATGATAAATACCAATCAACAACTTCGCGTTCTGAAAACACCGCTTACTCTGAGGTGCCATCGCCAGACTGCGGTCGCGAAAGGCCTGAGTGACGGTGGTACGGTTCATCTCGCCCCCCGGAGCGGTACCAGAGGACCGCCGCACGTGCGAAAGTGGTCCGTCGCGGCTTCCGGTTTGTATTCGATGCTGATTATCCTCTGTAGTTTAGCCGTATCCATCCTGTTTGCAATTGTACAACTATATTGCTGTAGAGTGTAGAAGCTGGAACAACTACTAAAAATTTTGGAAGTTTTCTCTATCGGACAGGAGATCTGCTGGTGTTCATTACCGAACGAATCGAGCATTAGGAACTGAGTAATGTACGTATTTTTAGAAAAACGTATTTGTGCCTATCATTCGGTATTTCGGTTGAGATGGAAGGTGAAGCAGTATTTCGGATCCGCGGTAGAAACGCAACCGGCAATGCGGTGGGTTCTAACCAACGACTCAAAAAACAAGAGGGGGTTGACACAGACACTGTCCAGTTTTGCAGGTGTCAAAATCAGGGAAAAACTGCAGGAAGTGATCGTCGGAAGCGACTATTGGAGGGACATGATAGGATACCCATGACAGATGGTGGCAAAGCACAAAATGTCGTCCTCGAAGCAGATGGTGTCGAGATCTCGGTCAGTGATGGTGAGCAGATCGGGACGAGACTCCGAAACATCGCGTTTCTGAACGGCAGTACAAAACAGCGGGCCCAAGAGATACACCGCGAGCACGTGCAGTTCTACGTACAAGATGCAAGCTGGGTTGTAGAGGCGATCGGGACGAATCCAACCGTTCTCAACGGGGAAGAGCTCTCGAAAGGCGAGACAGTCGAAATAGCGGATGGGGATACACTCGAACTGTCTGGCGTCCTCGAAACTGAAATAAAAATCGAGTAAGCGTACGCTGTTTGCTGACGCAGATAGCAGAATCCGCGTTCCGCAACGTATCTTCCACCCATATCTGCCCGAGCCACGGCGTCTGCACCACACTCCTACAGCCGTGAGTGACACGCAAAGCGGTCGCTCACCGTGTAACGTCGGGAGAAGATGGGCCGGCCGAGATTCGAACTCGGGTTACGGCCACCCGAAGGCCGAAGGATACCAGGCTACCCCACCGGCCCGCGTGTACAAAAAGGCGAGAGTAGAAATTAATGATTGCGGATCAGTATGTCTTGTACCCGTCTGTATCACACCAGTTGTGTGCCACCGTAACCGTATGATCAGCGTGCAACGCCAGCGGACCGATCCGCACCGCGTTGTCTGCCCTCTCTGCCAGTATCTCCTGTTCCGAGTCTGTGAAATCATGGTGATCAGACAGCACGAAGACGGGGCTGTCAGGCACTGCCAGATCAACAGCCGACTCGCCACCCTCCTGCAACTGCAGTACAGTCCCCGAGAGAGCATCAAGCGTTGGCTCGAACCCACGCCGGATCAGCGAAACACCGGGTGAGGTCTCGACCGGTATGTGCCCGATTGCCTCCTCTTTTTCCTCCAGTGCTGTGCGAACGAGCGCAGCTGCCGATCGCTCGTCGGGATGCAGCCCGCGAAGCTCGGTGCTGTCGAACTGGACTGTAAACTCGTCGCGGAGGATCAGATGCGTTCGGACATCCTCACGGATGCCGTGTGAGAGAAGCATCGAAGCCGTCACACAGCGGGCAAGCAGATCCAGCCGACCGGCACCGGTGAGGTTATCGAGCGCAAAATCCGGCTCCGTCGGCACCTCGTGACCGAGAATTACGAACTGACGCATACCCCAAAGCTGGCGACAGCCGGACAAAGAAACGTCGATCCCGATCAGTCGTCGTCAGCAGTACCTGGTGATGTCTGTTCTACAGCGGTCTCGCCCGTGATCTGGTCGCTGGCCCAGGCTGGTCCGAAAAAGCGCGTCCAGAAGACGAGCAGTGTTGGCAAGACGAGGACGCTCGCGAGAAACGCATACATGATCGAGATGGCAGTAATAAAGCCAAACTGCTGCAGTGATGGGACAAAGGCGAGCGTGAGCACACCGAATCCGCCCGCTGTCGTCGCCGCACTACCGAGTAACGCACCACCTGTCCCGGTGACAGTCGTCCGGAGGGCGTCCCAGACCGAATCACGCCGACGAAGCTGCTGGTGGTAGCGCTGGGTGACGTGGATACTGTAGGCGACGCCGAGCCCGATCGTGAGACTCGTGATCATGCCAGTAATCGAGTTGAGGCTGATCCCGGTGAGAGACATCGTTCCAAGCACCCAGGTGAGCGCGAGCAACACCGGAACCGTTGTAACCAGTCCAAGTGAGGCTCTTCCAGCCGTGATTCTGTAAATGACTGCCAGCAACACGGCGACGACAAGCAGCGTCACCAGCAGACTCTCGATGACGGTATCCAGAATCTCCTGTTCGATGAGATCGTAGAGAACAGTCTGCTCGCCGGTGGCAGTCGCCTCGATTTCGGTCCCGTCGACTGACGCCGCAACAGTCTGTATCTCTTCGGTGATCTGACCGCGCGTGAACTCACCGTCACCGATCATCACAATCCGGGCAGATTCGTAGTTCCCATCTGCTGTCCGGTGGATGATATCTGCTGCTGCCTCGGGATTCGCCGCGAAGAACTCGTCGTAAAGCTGTGCGAGGTCGGAATCTGGGATCCCGTCACCAGTCGTATCCGCGTCGAGAAACGTCTGGTTGAACGATTCGTTCGTCGCTGCAGTCGACTCCATCGCAGAGATCGGTCCATGAACGGCAGGATCGCCAGTCGGAACTGTGGCCGCGACGCTTAAATTGCCAGTTTCGCGCTCAGCGGTCGATGCTTCTTTCAGGAACTGTTCGTCCGTTGGGTCACCCTCCAGGAGAATCTGTGCCTGGAGCTCCTGGCGGAGGAACGTCTCGTCGAAGTATTCGATCGTATCGGTGGCAGTGTACTCCTGAGGCTCCAGTGGATCGGGTAGGTTCTCTGTCCAGTCCGGTTTTTCGTCGGCCATGAACTGATCGGTGCTAAATGAAGAATCGAGCTGCGCACCACCGTAGAGTCCACCCGCAGTGAGCAGGATGACGACCAGAAGCACGACGACCGGTGCCCTCCGTGCGAGCCGTTCCCCGGTCCGCATCACCGGCTCCAACCGGCCTGTTTTGCCGAAGGCCTCTTTCCGGCGGTCGATCCCACGAGCTTCGAGAAAGCTATCGATCTCGATTTTGAGCGCCGGGACGAGCAATCCGAAAACCAGTAACGCGGCGACGATCCCGACGGCGTTGACCAGACCGAACTGCTGGATGGGTTCGAGCGGACTGACGACGTTCGAGAGAAAGCCGATTGCAGCAGTGATAGTGACCAACACGAGCGCCAATCCGACCCCCGCAAGTCCGGCAGTCGTCGCCTGCTCGACAGAGAAGTCAGTCCCGCTCCGAGCTTCCCGCCCACGCATAAACACGTGAATTGCATAATCGATCGATAATCCGATCAACAGCACTGGGACGGCAATGAAAATGAGCCCGAACTCGATGCCGGCAAGCCCCATGAATCCGAGCGTCCAGACGAGTACAGTGATGATCCCGAACAGCCCAAGCGCGATATCGAGTGGGTCACGGTAGGCGATCCCCAGCACAGCAAGCACGAAAAGCAACGCAAGCGGGCCGACAATAGCCAGACTATCATCGAGCGAGGAGTCAATCTCGTCGGCTGTGATTCCGTGACCAAAGACGATGTATTCGGAGGGGTGATCGTCAGCAATCGATCGCATTTCGAACTGGGCATCGATTATTTCCTCCGGCGCTGCATCGGGACTGACTAGCTCACCATCCGTATCCTGCGTGATGGTGATCACCATCTCTGTCGCCTGCGTGTCGCCGGGTTCATACGCCGCTGGCAACAATCCAAGCAGCTGCTGATTGTCCCCGTCAAGCACTGACTCGACGAACTGCTCCGTTTCCGAATCAGTCATCGATTCGAGCTGTCTTTGCTGTTCGGCGAGTGATGGCTGCTGACTCTCTGGAGACGGTTGTTCACCATCGCCGAACTCCTCTTGAATGCTCGCCGTAGCAACGGCGTTTGCAACACTCGTCATCGGCCTATCGACGAGTGTTTCGTTCACCGTCTCCGCCTCCCGCAGCGCCTGCTGGAACTCAAGCGTCTCGATCAACGAGTCGCGATCGAGAACGTTCTCGTTTTGAATGACGACCTGTGTCGTCGTCGTGTCCTCCTCGGCCGCGTAGTTTTCTTGTATGTAGTCGAGTTTTTCCGCTTCTGTACTGTCAGTCTGGAAGCCTTCGATCGTATTCTCTTCTTCGAGCAGTGTCATTCCAAACCCGAAGCCCGCAGTGATCACCAGCAACAGCACGATAACCAGTCGTCTGTGCGCGAAAACGCGGTCAACGAATTTCTGAGCTCTCATCGAATACCCACCATGACTACCGAACGTTCGTTCGGCTTCATGATCGAACGAACGTTCGGTTGGCACAAATAAGTTGTGGATGCATCGATTGGCTGGCAATCGGTACGGCATTTAAATAGATCCCGAACGAACATTCGGGCGGGATGTCCCTGTCAGTCGAACCGTTCGCCGACGCGGAAACAAGCAAAGAAGCAATCTTTCGAGCGACGTATCTGGCACAGGTCGAGCATGGATTCAGTGACCTTTCCATTCAACACATTGCAACCGAGGCGTCGCTGAGCAAATCGACAATCTATCACCACTTCGAGAGCAAAGACGCGCTACTGAAGGAGTACGCGCGCGAGCTACTGGAGTGGTACATCGACGCGTTTCTTCTCGAGGCCGAGAACGATCCAATCAGACAGCTGGAGTGGTCACTTGACCTCGTCTTTCTGGGTGAAGCCGAGGGTGGCGTCTCGATCGACGATGTTAGACCACCCGGTCTTGGGTGTGTGTATATGGGGCTGCGGATGGAGGCCACACAGGACCGGGAGATGCGGGAGTACTTCGACAATCTAGACAGGGTTGCTCGCGAGCGCCTGAAAGAGACGATTGACCAGGGAATCGAGAATGGCACACTCCGTGATATCGACTCAGAACAGGTTGCAGCCGTACTTTATCTCATGCTCGAAGGCGGATTGTACTTCCGTTCGACCCAGAATGACACGGCGTGGCTCGCGGCTGTCAGGGAGATGATCGACGCCTATCTCGACCGGCTAAAAACCGACCCGTAGGCTACCAAGTCAGCCCTTCGTAAGTGATCCCATCACGGCTGGAGATGATCCGCCGACCGTCGACCACGACTGGTTTTGCCATCGCGTCGAACTCTTCGTCCAGCGCAGCGAACTCGTCCCAGTCAGTGACGACGACTGCACCCGACGCATCGTTGAGTGCATCGGCAGCCGACTCTGCGTACTCGATGCCGGGGAACTTCTCTCGCATCTCTGCTGTTGCTACTGGATCGTATCCGACAACGTCAGCACCACGCTGTTTGAGCCCCTCGATCACTGGAATCGCACGCGAGTTCCGGATATCGTCCGTCCCGGGTTTGAAAGAGAGTCCAAGGACAGCGACACGCTTTCCGGACGCGTCGACATGTTTGTCGAGCAGACCAAGCAGCCGTTCTGGCTGCTCATCGTTGACTTCGACAGTCGCGTCGAGCATCCGAGGCTCGTAGCCAGCCTCTCGGGCGGCGTGTCTGATCGCATCGACGTCTTTCGGGAAGCAGCTACCCCCCCAACCCACCCCACTGCGGAGAAACTGCTCGCCGATCCGGTCGTCGAGCCCGATCGCATCCGCCACCTCGTAGGCGTCGACGCCGAACTCTTTACAGATGTTTCCGAGATCGTTGATCAGACTTACTTTCGAGGCGAGGAAGGCGTTGTTTGCGTACTTGATCATCTCGCCTTCCCGACGGCCGGTCTCGACGACTGGCACGTCCCAGTCGGTGACGATTGGCTCGTACAGTGTTGCGAGCAGATCCAGCGCTCGCTCGTCGCCGTCGGTCCCGAGCACGATCTTGTCCGGCTCCATGAAATCGCGGACCGCGGAGCCTTCGCGCTGGAACTCCGGGTTGACCGCGAGTCCAATCTCCTCGCCGTCTGTCTTGCCGGACGCCGATTCCAGAATCGGGCGGAGTGTCTCTTCGGTCGTTCCCGGCACAACAGTACTCTTAACGACGACGAGATGATAGCCGTCCTTCTCGCGGATGGCGTTCCCGACGGACTCGACGCCCGCTTTCATTGCTGCCAGATCAATACTCCCGTCCGGTTCGTTCGGTGTCGGGAGCGCGAGGATCGTGAGATCAGTTTCCGCAACGATATCGTACTCTGTCGTTGCCTGCAGCTGATCACCGCCATATGCCGAAACAAGTTCATCAAGACCCGGTTCGTGGATCGGCGTCTCACCGGCGTTGATTGCATCAACGATCGATTTGTCGATGTCGATGTTGTACACCTCGTGGCCGATATCAGCCAGACAGGCCGCAACAGTCGTCCCTACATAGCCGCTGCCGACGATACTGACATGCATTGACTGTAGCTTTTGCCGGAGGGTGTTTCAGCATTTGGGTAGCCGACGAACATGTGGGGAAATAGAAGATCAGGGACGATATGTGATGTTCCGCGGAGCGCGTTCGTCTGGTGTGAGTGGAATGGAGTACCGAAGGATAGTGCCTCTGGGCTCGTTCGATTCGCGGTCCATCGTCCCACCTAGCGCTGTTACGGTCCAGTAAATGAGCCAGAGCCCGAGTCCAGTGCAATGTTCCAGCTGTGTCTCCTTGCCGGCCTGGATTACATCCCACTCCTCGTCTGGAATGCCCGGTCCGTTGTCTTCGATTTCGATACAGAGCTCTGCCTTTGATTCGATTTCCTCGACTGTTATCTCGACGTTTGGTTCGTCCTGATCGTTGTGGATGACGGCGTTTTCGAGCGCTTCGTCGATTGCCAGTTGCAATAGACTACCATTCTGGACGATAGTATCCTGGTCGACATCCATCGTGAGCTCGAACACTGCTTCCGGGTGAAGCTCGCGGCGGTTTTTGACGAATCCGTCGATCGTCTCGACTGAAAGGGAATGCTGTGCGTTGCGCCGGTGGATCAGTTCACGGATATTCCGTGTTTCGTCGCTGAGTTTGCCGAGTTTCTCGGCGTGGTCCCGGATCGTTTGCACTGCAGCCCGGTGTTCCTCGCTGTCGAGTCCTTGCTCCAGCATTGTGGCATAGCCATCGATCGCTGTCACGGAGTTTCGGACGTTGTGCCGGAGGACGCGATCCATCACGTGTAACACCTGTTCGATGAACTGCTCGTCAGTGATATCCTCCTCGATTGCGACGAACTGAGCGATTTCGCCGTCTGAGTCAGTTACTGGAACGATCTTCTGACGAACCTGATACAGCTCACCGGATTTTCGTCGGTTCGTCAGCTCTGCCTCCCAGATCTCGCCAGCCGTTATCGTCTCCCACAGCTCGGCGAAAAACGCCTCGTTCTGTTTTTCCGATTTCAACAGACGTGGATTCTCGCCGATCGCCTCCTCGGCGGTGTACCCAGTTGTGCGTTCGAACGCCGGGTTCACGTACTCGATTGTGCCCTCGGGATCCGTGATAATGATCGCCTGTTCGATCGCCTCTGCCTGCATCTCGAAGATGGTCTTCTCCTGTTCGAACAGTTTCCGCTCGGTGACATTTTCTTGGAAACCCAAAAAGTGCGTTACCTTCCCATCGCTGTCTTCGACAGGAGTGATTGTAAGCCGATTCCAGAACATCGAGTCATCCTTGCGGTAGTTTCTAAGTTCGACCGTGACTGGTTCCTCGGCGTTGATCGCCTCTCGAATCCTCACGACTGTCTCCTCGTCAGTCTCTTTGCCCTGCAAAAACCGGCAGTTCCGGCCGAGAGACTCCTCGCGTTTGTATCCCGTCAGGTCACAGAATTCGTCATTGACGAATATGAGCGGGAGATCGCTACGTGTGGCGTCGGCGATGGTGATGCCGACTGGTGAGGCACCGATCATCTCCGCCGGCAGGCCAGTTGGCAACGCTTTCTCTGTATCGAAAAACAACATTTTGATGCGCTCCTCGCCTTCCCACTGGACAGCTGTGTTCAAGACGACGAGGTTGCGTCCGTCACCCTTAGACGTCATCATCTCGAGTGTGAGACCGATTGCTTTGGTTTCACCCTGAATAATGCGCTCAAATTGGTTCCTGAGTCTGTTATCCCCGGTAGAGACGACGTATTCGAGGATAGAACTATCGAGGAGTGTATCGTGTGACTCAGCCGCCAGCAACAGACGGGCTGCTGTGTTAATGTAATCGATACAGCCGTCTGACTGGACGATTACAACTGGCTCCGCGATCGAGTTTGGTTGTTGTCCAGCCACTTTCCATTATACTTCTATTTATAACTGTTTGTAACTGTCGACTGAACACCGGCTCAGTAGCCGAATTGTTCACTCTGCCCCCAGCAAAGTAGCCGGATAATATTTATAAATAGGATCGACGCACAGAATTGACAACTAAACCGATGGGACGGGGTGTGTGAACAGCTCTCAGCGCCGTATCGAAACGGGGGCTTTTTAAGTACGGGTCGTGGAATAATCGCTACAGTCTAGTGGCACGACGTGGAAGCGTTACGGAATGACACACAGTTTGCTCGTGCCGTCGTCGCTCGCTCGCGAAGCGGAGGACAAACGCGAGGCAACTCGCAAAATCGGATACGTGGCCCGTGCGGCCACGATCTTCCGGATCGACCGGTTGACGGTGTATCCGGATCCCGCAGGCGAGCAAAAATACGACGACGGGTTCGTCGCGACCGTCTTACGGTACGCCGCAACACCCCCGGAACTCCGAAAGGAGCTCTGGGATACGCGGGACGAACTGGAGTATGCTGGTGTCTTACCGCCGCTCCGCGCGTTGTCACAGACCGGCTCCGGATCAGACGGTTCGGGGTCGTTAAGACAGGGAATCGTGACGAAGGCCGGAACTGATGGGCACGTCCGGGTCAATTGCGGACTGCAACACCCGATCTCCCTTCCCGTCCCGGATGGGATGGATCTCACAGAGGGGGAGCGTGTCACCGTCAGAGTCTCTTCGCGAGAGCCGGTCCGAGCAAAGCTCGTCGACGTCGACCCATCTGGGTTCGTCGTCGACCGCTCGGACCTCGATACGGCAGTGTCGCGCTCGGATGCAGGACTCGCTATCGCCGCTTCGCGGTACGGCGAGGAACTCACACCGAAGCGCCTCGACGAGATCGCCCCACAGTGTCGCCGTGAGTCGGCGACAGGCGGTGATCTAGCCGATTCCGCGTTCACAGTCGCCTTTGGCGCACCAGAGCGCGGTTTGCCGGAGATTCTCGGATTCACACCCGAGAAGATTCGCGAAGACGGCTGCAAAGAGACTGGAGGGTTCGACCTCTGGCTGAATACGGTTCCGAACCAGGGCAGTCAGGTTGTCCGCACCGAAGAAGCGGTGTTCGCGACACTTGCCTGCCTGAACCTCATGGAGTGAATGCCATGCCACAACCAGAACGACCACGAAAAGGCTCGATGGGCTTCAGCCCGCGCAAGCGTGCGACCAGCGAAACGCCACGCTTCAACAGCTGGCCGTCTGACGACGGACAGCCGGCGCTGCAAGGGTTTGCCGGATACAAAGCCGGCATGACACACGTCGTGATGATCAACGACGAACCCGACTCCCCGCGACAGGGGATGGAACAGACCGTTCCGGTGACCGTCGTCGAGACGCCACCGATGCGGGTTGTTGCACTACGAGCTTACGAGAAGACGCCATACGGGAAGCGACCGCTGACCGAAGTCTGGGCCGACGAGTTCCATCCGGAGCTCGACCGCGCACTCGATCTCCCAGACGAATCGGGCGGTGCTTCCGAGGAACAGATTTATGACGCACTCGAAGCCGGCGACCTCGCGGACGTGCGTGCAATCACGCACACTGTCCCGAGCGACGTCGACGGTGTGCCAAAGAAGAAACCTGACGTGATGGAGACCCGCATCGGCGGGGGCTCACTCGAAGACCGTGTCGAGTACGGACTCGAACTCGTCGGCGACGGCGAGTACGCAGTCAACGACGTGTTCCGCGCCGGCGAGTACGCCGACGTTGCGGGCATCACGAAAGGACAGGGCACCCAGGGCCCAGTAAAGCGCTGGGGCGTCCAGAAACGCAAAGGGAAACACGCCCGTCAGGGATGGCGGCGCCGGATCGGCAATCTCGGTCCGTGGAACCCTTCGCGTGTCCGCTCGACTGTGCCACAGCAGGGACAGACGGGTTACCACCAGCGCACCGAACTGAACAAACGCCTGATCGATATCGGCGAGGACGACGACCCAACCGTCGAGGGTGGGTTCGTCGACTACGGCGAGGTCGACAACGAGTATATGCTCGTGAAGGGCTCGGTGCCAGGACCGGACAAACGACTCGTCCGCCTGCGCCCCGCAGTGCGTCCGAACGACCAGCCGCGCCTCGATCCAGAGGTTCGGTACGTTTCCACAGCATCGAACCAGGGATAAGCTATGCAGGTACCAGTACGCACAACCGAGGGCGAAACCGACGGGGAGATCGAACTCCCTGCGGTGTTCGAAACCGAGTACCGTCCGGATCTGATCCGGAAGGCCGTACTCGCAGCACAGGCAAACAGAAAACAGGACTACGGCTCTGATGAGTACGCCGGGCTCCGAACGCCTGCCGAATCGTTCGGCAGCGGTCGGGGTCAGGCCCACGTCCCCCGTGAGGGTGGCAAGGGCCGGCGTGTCCCACAGACTGTCGGTGGTCGACGGGCACACCCGCCGAAAGCAGAGAAAGATCGCTCGCTTTCGATCAACGACAAGGAGCGGAAAGTCGCAATCCGGTCGGCGATCGCAGCGACGACCGATCCTGAAATCGTCGCAGAACGCGGCCACGAGTTCAACGAGGATGTCGATCTCCCAGTGGTCGTCGACGACGAGTTCGAGGAGCTGAAAAAGACGAAGGAAGCAGCCGAGATGGTCGAGGAACTCGGCCTGGGCGGCGATATCGAGCGCGCCGACGAAACGAAGATCAAAGCCGGTCAGGGATCGACCCGTGGCCGGAAATACCGTCGACCGAGCTCGATCCTTTTCGTCACGAGCGAGGAGCCATCCCGTGCAGCACGGAACCTCGCTGGTGCAGACGTCACCACCGCAGCTGAACTGAACGCGGAGGATCTCGCACCCGGCACGCACGCGGGTCGACTCACCGTCTGGACAGAAAGCGCCGTCGAGGAGGTGGCTGACCGATGATGGACGCAATTCTTCATCCACACGTCACCGAGAAAACCGTCGACAAGATGGACTTCGAGAACAAGATGGTGTTCATCTGCCAGCCGGAAGCGACGAAGACGGAGATCGTCGACGAGGTCGAAACGCAGTTCGACGTGACCGCCACTGACATCAACACGATGGTGACGACGAAAGGCCAGAAGAAGGCGGAAGTCACACTCGCAGACGACCACGACGCACAGGAAGTCGCGTCACGAATCGGGGTGTTCTAACAATGGGACGACGAATTCGCGGACAACGACGTGGACGTGGTGGCTCGACGTTCCGGGCCCCATCGCACCGATACAAGGCCAACATGGACCACCGGAAGGTCGAAGATGCCGACACCATCAGCGGGACGGTCGTCGACATCGAACACGATCCGGCTCGCAGCGCGCCAGTCGCGAACGTGGAGTTCGAGGACGGCGACCAGCGTCTCGTGCTCGCTCCTGAAGGGATCACCGTTGGTGACCAGATCCAGATTGGCGTTTCGGCGTCGATCGAACCGGGCAACACCCTCCCACTGGCGGAGATCCCGGAGGGTGTCCCGATCTGTAACGTCGAGGCCAAGCCTGGCGACGGTGGGAAGTACGCACGTGCGTCCGGTGTCAACGCGACACTGCTCACCCACGACCGCAACGTTGCGGTCGTCCAGCTGCCAAGCGACGAGATGAAACGACTGGACCCACAGTGCCGGGCGACGATCGGCGTCGTCGCAGGTGGTGGCCGAACCGAGAAACCAGTCCTCAAGGCAGGGAAGAAATACCACAAGGTCAAATCACGCGGGACGGTCTGGCCCCGGGTGCGTGGCGTTGCGATGAACGCCGTCGACCACCCATTCGGTGGCGGTGGCCGCCAGCACCCAGGCAAGCCCAAAAGCATCTCGCGAAACGCCCCACCAGGGCGGAAAGTCGGGGATATTGCCTCGAAACGAACCGGACGAGGTGGAGAAAAATGAGTTCCGTCGCACGCAAAGCGCGCGACGACCTCATGAGTTTCACCAGAGGTGAAAACGAATGAGTTCAGACTATCAGATCGGCCACGAAGGCGAGTTTACCTACCGTGGTCACACGCTCGAGGAGTTGCAGGAGATGGAGCTAGAGGAGGTCGCGGAACTGTTGCCCGCACGAATGCGGCGAAGTATTACACGTGGCCTGTCCTACGAGAAAGAACAGCTGCTCGAAGACGCCCGCGAGGCGGGCGAGGAAGAGACAGCGAACAACCCGATCCGGACACACCTCCGAGACATGCCGATCGTCCCGGAGATGGTCGGGCTAACGTTCGCTGTTCACAACGGGCAGAGCTTCGAGCGAGTCAACGTCGAGCCGGAGATGCTCGGTCACTACCTGGGCGAGTTCCAGCTCACCCGAACGAGTGTCGAGCACGGACAGGCCGGCATCGGAGCGACACGCTCCTCGAAGTTCGTACCCCTCAAATAAACCATGGGAATTAGCTACTCAGTCGAAGCCGATCCCGACACGACCGCGAAAGCGATGCTCCGGGAGCGGCACGTTAGTCACAAGCACAGCAAGGCCTTGGCCCGTGAGATCAAGGGGATGACAGCCGGCGAGGCAGTCGAGTATCTCGAAGGCGTCATCGAGGGCGAGAACGTCGTTCCCGTCCGACAGCACAACGCGGGCGCTGGCCACAAGAAAGGAATCGACGGCTGGGACGCCGGGCGATTTCCGGAGAAAGCAAGCGAAGCCTTCCTCGATCTGCTGGAAAACGTGATCGGGAACGCCGACTACCAGGGCTTCGAAGGTGAGCAGATGGAGATCATGCACGTCGCAGCCCACAAAGTTGGCGAGAGCCAGGGACGCAAACCCCGCGCGATGGGGCGAGCGAGTCCATGGAACACGCCGGAAGTCGACGTCGAACTCATCCTCGAGGAAGTCGAGGAGGAGGGTGATGAATAATGGCTGACGAACAGCAGTTCATCGAAAACGGCCTCCAGCGCACCCAGATCGACGAGTTCTTCCAGGATGAACTCGGTCGCGCCGGCTACGGCGGGATGGATATCGCCAAAACGCCGATGGGCACACAGATCGTCCTGAAAGCCGAGAAACCAGGGATGGTGATCGGCAAGGGCGGGAAGAACATCCGGAAGATCACCGACACACTGGAAAACGACTTCGGGCTCGAAGACCCACAGGTCGACGTCCAGGAAGTCGAGGAGCCGGATCTCAACGCCCGGATCGTCGCCGACCGACTCGCCAACGCCCTCGAACGGGGCTGGTACTTCCGGAAAGCAGGTCACACGACGATAGACCGGATCATGGAATCCGGCGCACTCGGTGCGGAGATCGTCCTCTCCGGAAAGGTCACGGGTGCACGCTCACGCGTGGAGAAGTTTAACCGTGGCTACATCAAACACAACGGCGAACCCGCAGAGGAGATCGTCGACCACGGGATCGGGACCGCAGTTGTCCAGCTTGGCACCATCGGTGTCCAGGTGAAGATCATCCCGCCGGGCGCAGAACTCCCCGACGACTTCGAGGTCTACGAGGATCAGCAGGTCGAAGACTACATCGCAGACAGCGACGGTGTCGACGATCTGTTGGCCGGCGAGCCCGAAGACGGCGAGCCAGCAGGCGACGAGCCAGAAACTGGCGCGCCGCCGGAAGACGAGTCAGCAGCTGACGAAGCTGATGAAGCTGTCGACGAGGAGGTCGTCGAAGAAGCTGCTGAAGAGTTCGAGGATCCCGACGTTCCGGACGAGTCCGATGTCGAAGAAGAGCTCGAAGATCTCGACGCCGCCGTCGAGGAGGAACTCGACGAAGATACCGAAGCAGAAGCCGAAGAGCTGATGGACGAAATGGAGGATGATGACAAATGACGATTCTGCATCCAGTCGAGATCCGTGACATGACGCCCGCAGAGCGAGAGTCCGAACTCGAAGATCTGGAGACCGAGCTGCTCAACGCCGTCTCGGCGAAAGCAGCCGGTGCACAGCCGGAAAACCCGGGTCGAATCTCGGAGCTGCGGAAGGCGATCGCCCGAATCAAGACGATCCAGCAAGAGGAAGGCGACTTCGACGGCGACGACGCGGAGTATCTCGAATCGGAGGAGGCATAGATGGCACTAACACCGGAGACACTGGCACGACACGAGCTTGTTGGGCTCGACGTCCGTATTACAGCGGCGTCGAATCCGGACCTGCTCGACATCGAGGGTGAGGTCGTCGCCGAGACGACCAACACGCTCGGGATCGAACGCGATGGTCGCGTTCGGTCAGTGCCAAAGGAAGCGGCCACATTCGAGTGGTCGCTTCCCTCCGGTGTGGTCGTCGAGACCGCCGGCGAGGCGCTTGTCGCACGACCAGCCAGACGCACAGAACACAGAGGTGACTCGAAATGGCGATAGGATTAGACGTAACGAAACCACCAGAACCAGAGAATCCAGAAGAGTACGACTACGAGACGTGTCCGTTCTACGGGGAGCTGCCCGTTCGCGGACAGCTCCTCGAAGGCGAGGTTGTCTCCACTGACATGGCAAAAACAGTCGTTGTCGAACGGGAGTACGACGTTAACGTTCCCAAATACGACCGACTGATGAAACGCCGATCACGGATTCCGGCACACGTGCCGGGTGTCCTGCGACCGCTGTCGGTCGGCGACACGGTCAAGATCGCGGAGACACGACCGCTCTCGAAGACGAAATCACACGTCGTAGTCGAAGTAACGGAGGAGGATGCCTAATGGAGGCACTCAAAGCAGATGTCACGCAGGGTCTGGAGAAAGGCTCCCTGATCAACTGCGCTGACAACACCGGGGCACGCGAGCTGAAAGTAATCAGCACGCACGGCTACTCCGGCACGCTCAACCGCCATCCGAAGGCCGGACTCGGTGACAAGGTCACCGTCTCGGTCACGAAAGGCACACCGGAGATGCGCCGACAGGTGCTCGAAGCAGTGATCGTTCGACAGCGCAAGTCGATCCGACGACCGGACGGCACGCGTGTCCAGTTCGAGGACAACGCCGCCGTCGTCATCGACGACAACGAGGAGCCACGCGGGACCGAGATCAAGGGCCCGATCGCTCGTGAGGTTGCAGAGCGCTTCGGATCGATCGCATCCACAGCTACGATGATAGTATGACCCGACAACCACACAAACAGCGGAAAGCAGACAGAAACGCCTCGCTGCACGAGCGACACGAGCAGGTCAAGGCGACACTGAGCGCCGATCTCCGCGAGAAATACGATCAGCGCTCGGTGCGAGTCAACGCTGGCGACACCGTCGAGGTGCTGCGCGGTGACTACGCCGACGAGGAAGGCGAAGTCGTCGCCGTCGATCTCAAAGACGCTGCCGTCCACGTCGAGGGTGTCACCCTCGAAACGGCAGACGGTGAAGAGGTGCCGCGTCCGACCGACGCGAGCAACCTTCGCGTGACTGACCTCGACCTCTCGGACGACATTCGTCGTCAACGGCTCGAAAGCGAGGACACGGAGGAGGATAACGAATGACAAACCATCAGAAACGGCTATCCGTCCCAAAGAGCTGGCCGGTCGAGCGAAAGACCGAGACCTTCACGGTCAAAGCCGGCGCGGGTCCCCACGGTGAAAGCGGTGTTCCACTGCTTATCATCCTGCGGGACGTGCTCGGGTACGTCGACAGCCGCAAGGAAGCACGGTACGCACTGAACCAGGACAACGTCGTCATCAACGGCACACCGGTCAACGACGAGGAACGTCCCGTTGGGATGTTCGACATCGTCGCCTTCGACGAACGCGAGGAGTACTACCGCGTGTTCCCAGACGAGGGTGGCCGGCTCGCCCTGACGCCGATCGACGCTGACTCTGCACAGAGCAAGCTCGGCAAGATCGTCAACAAACAGCAGATCACGGGTGGCCAGACCCAGCTGACGCTGCACGATGGCCAGACGCTTCTGGTCGAAGAAGGCAGCGAGTACGACGGTGGCGACTCGATCGTCGTCGGGAACGAGGACGGCGAGATCGTTGCCCACTTCGTGTACGAAGAGGGTGCACTCGTCACCGCTGTAAACGGCGCACACGCCGGCGAGATCGGGACCATCGACGAGATTCAGGTCACGCCCGGCAGCTCACAGAACAACGTGCTGGTCGAACAGGACGACGGCGGCTTCGAGACAGTCGAAGAGTACGTCGTCGTCATCGACGAGAACTTCACGGAGGGAGATGAATGAGCTCGAGTAGTTTCCACGAGATGCGCGAGCCACGCGTCGAGAAAGTCGTCGTCCACATGGGCGTCGGTCAGGGTGGTCGCGAACTCGCACAGGCAGAGGAGATCCTCGAAGAAGTGACCGAACAACAGCCCGTCCGAACGACGGCGAAGGCAACCGAGCCGGATTTCAACATCCGTGAGGGCGACCCGATCGGCGCGAAGGTCACGCTGCGAGAGGAAGCCGCAGAAGCGTTCCTCGAAAAGTCGATGCCGCTGGTCGATCTCGACGAACGGCAGTTCGACGAAACCGGCAACTTCAGCTTCGGTGTCGAGGAACACACCGACTTCCCGAGCCAGGAGTACGATCCGACGATCGGTATCTACGGGCTGGACGTGACGGTCAACCTCGTCCGTCCCGGCTACCGCGTCGCAAAACGGGACAAGGCTTCGCGGTCGATCCCGTCTGGACACCGACTAACTGTCGAGGACGCAACAGCCTACGTCGAGGAAACCTTCGACGTGGAGGTTAACGCATGAGCGAGAGTGAAACAGAACAAGAAACCGGCGAACAAGCCGCGAAACGAACCGAACAGCTCCGGGAGTGCCAGCGCTGTGGCCGCAAGCAGGGTCTGGTAGGCAAATACGATATCTGGCTGTGCCGACAGTGCTTCCGAGAGGTTTCCCGCGGCATGGGATTCAAAAAGTACTCATGACAGGTAACGATCCACTGTCCAACGCACTTTCGGCAATCGACAACGCGGAGAGTGTCGGGCATCTGACTCAAGACGTATCGCCCGCCTCGAACGAGATCGGCAGCGTACTGGAGGTGCTGTACGACCGAAGCTACATCGACGGCTTCCAGCGCGTCGACGACGGCAAGGCCGGTCATTTCGAGGTCGAACTGAAAGGAGCAATCAACGAATGTGGCCCCGTCAAGCCCCGCTACTCGGCATCCGCCGAGGAGTTCGAGAAATGGGAGAAGCGATATCTCCCCGCTCGTGACTACGGGACCCTCGTCGTCACCACCTCGCATGGCATCATGAGCCACTACGAGGCACGCGAAGAGGGAATCGGAGGCCAAGTTATCGCATACGTCTACTAACGATGCCAGAAACAAGACTACAGATACCCGACGACGTAAGCGCCGAGGTCGATCATCTCGATCTCGTCGTGGAGGGACCGAACGGAACCGTCTCACGACGGCTCTGGTATCCGGACGTCACCGTCAGCATCGACGACGGTGAGGTTGTGATCGAAAGCGAGGAAGACGACGCGAAGACGATGTCGACGCTCGGCACCTTCGAGAGTCACGCCCGGAACATGTTCCATGGCGTGACAGAGGGCTGGGAGTACGAGATGGAGATCTTCTACTCTCACTTCCCGATGGACGTCTCCGTTCAAGGTGACGAGATCGTCATCGAGAACTTCCTCGGTGAGAAAGCGCCCCGACGGACACCGGTCCACGGGGACACCGACGTGGATATTGACGGCGAGATCGTCCACCTTTCCGGTCCGGATATCGAGGCAGTCGGACAGACAGCAGCAGATATCGAGCAGTTGACGCGCGTCACGGACAAGGACGTGAGAGTGTTCCAGGACGGCGTCTACATCACACAGAAACCGAACAGAGGTGACGCCTGATGGCAGACAAAGAACTGACTGATCTTGGCGGCGTCGGCGAGAAGAAGGCCGAAATCCTGCGCGAAGCAGGCTTCGAAACGGTCGAACACGTCGCCGCAGCCAGTCAGGATCAGCTTCAGGAAATCGACGGAATCAGTACCGCACTCGCCGCACGCCTCAAAGCCGAGACCGACGAGGTCGAGATTAGCGACGACGCCGAAGCAGACGTCGAGGATATCGGCGACGACGAACCGGAAGAGGAAGCGGCCGACGACGAAGACGACGAAGACGACGAGCCGGCAATTCAGGAGCTGACCGACATCAGCGGTGTCGGCGAAGCCAAGGCCG
>SL_4KL_010_BRINEDRAFT_10000093_pt1 | contig 36906 bp, 19 predicted proteins | sample SodLak_010_BRINE_2_FD_10664 | JGI IMG/M metagenome (IMG submission 10664) | reverse complement strand
ATGTTTGACTATAAAACAAAAGAATATAAACAATTTATAAAAGGCAAAACAGACTATTGGTTCATCTATCACCATTCTCTGTTTATTTTGACAATTTATAGTATTTGTCATTATAACAAAATACCTGTAATTATGGCTCATAATTACGGCGACCTTGTTTTGATGCCAGAACTTCAATATCTTATTCCAAAAAATATTTTTTTAAATCCACGAAAATCACTTACAAAACTTTTAGGAGAAAGTGAATGGCGAGGCAATTATCGACTTGACATTAACGGTCCTCCAAAACCATTCATAGGAAAGCACTTTATCGAAAACGACACTCATCCTAACGAATTGGGACATCAAAAAATAGCAGAATTATTATTAGAAAAATATAGAAAAAAATATGCACATAACAAATGAGTGGAGTAATTTAAAAAGTGTGATAGTAGGAATTGCTGACAATGCTAAAATTCCTCAGAGAGACATTTCTCTTCGATGTGTTAACTATGCTGATGTTATCAATGAAGAAGAAATCCCCAGCGGTAGTTATCCGGTACAAGTAATCAACGAAGCAAATGAAGATCTTGATGTTTTTTGTAAATTCCTAGAAGGAGAAGGAATAAAAGTACTTCGCCCTGTTGACAACAATCCTGCTTACTATAATTATTGTCCTCGAGATTCTGCGTTTGTGTATCAAAATACTGCATACGTTTCTCCGATGCCGGTTTTTGCACGTCACGACGAATATACAGCGTTTTCGCATCATCTCAATAATGTAGTAAAAATTGATCCTTGCAAAGACGAAAAATTATTCAATTTAGATTGTGTAGGAAATCCCAACAAACTTGCACTTAGTGAAATTGCACCTGCTTTTGATGCTGCTAATCTTATAAAAGCAAACGACGATATTTTATATCTAGTCAGTAACAGCGGAAACAAAAAAGGTGCAGCTTATATTCAAAAACTACTAGGCAAAGATGCAAAAGTACATCTACTGGAAAATATATATTCTTACATGCATATAGACTCTACTATAGCATTCCTCCGCGAAGGTTTGATGTTGTTAAATCCAGACAGAATAAAATCCAAAGAAATTTTACCAAAACCATTTTGCAACTGGGATGCAATATGGGCACCCGAACCTTATGATGTTGGATATGTTGACGGTTACTGCAATGCAAGTAAGTGGATAAATATGAATCTGTTTTCCATAAACGAAAATCTAGTAGTTCTAGAAGAACATCAACACAATTTACGAAAACTTTTAGAAAAGCAAAAAATAGAATGTGCCATGTTGCCAATGAGACATCAAAGAACACTAGGTGGTGGATTTCATTGTGTAACCCTTGACGTAGAGAGAGAAATAAAATGACCATAATTAAAAGACAGATTACGCCTACCTGGAACAACGAATTTAAAAATTTTCCGTATACGAAGCAGCCAGTAACTGATAAAGAGTTAGAAGCCTGGAGAGAAATGGGATATATGCACGACAGTTTTACTGGTGTTATGTATGGTGGGGAAAACCCTATGCCCGAATGGGTCCACAACATTGCCAATATGTTAGACTTATCTAATCCTGGATTTGTTTTTTACAAAATGACAACCGGAGATATAATGCCAACGCATGTAGATCATTTTAAAAAATACTGCGAAATATTTAATGTTGATCGAGAAAGTGTGCGTCGAGCCGTTGTGTTTTTAGAAGATTGGAAAATTGGACATTATTTTGACATAGGCGGAGAAGCAATTGTTAACTACGAAGCCGGTAAGTATATAATATGGAATTGTGACGAACCTCATTTCGCTGCTAACATAGGTACAGAACCTAGGTATACTTTACAAATAACTGGAACTTAATAAATGTTTCGGCAAGATATATTTTATAAAAACCTACCATCTAAAATTCTGCATTATAGAAAAACTCATGGAATAAAGCATTTAACAGAACAAACTTTCCTTAAGAAAATAAAAACTCCGTATTTTGTATACACAGGAACTGGGTCAATTGATTTTGATTTTTTGGAAAAAGATTTTAAGATTTTGAAAAAATTATCAAAACGTCAGTTGCAAGTTTTTTTATATGAACCAGTATCGTATTATTTTAAAGGTAAAGATTATAATTTATCATTTTATTCTGAATTTCATTCGGATTGTAATCATGATGACGATTTGCATGTATCAGAACTAGATAGTATAAATTATTTAGGAAAAAAAATAGGAACTGTTACTCTTAATCATTGTGATTATCGATTACCAAAGTTTATGGCTGCAAAGTATCCGTTTATTAACATGCAATGCAGAGATATTTTTTTACGACAAGCTGCGTTTTCCTGGATGCCTAATGATCCTAAAGATATACCTGTAATAACCAAAAAATTCTGGTGCGGAAACGGAAGATATGCAATACATAGACACATGATAATGTGCTATCTTGCAGATAAACCAGGAAATTATAGCTGGTGGTTCGAATCTGACATGAACTGGGACCTCGAAAAAAGCTGGATTGGTCATAAAATAGACCTTACCTACTTAAAAAAAAATAACCGGATTTTAAATAAAAATATCTTTGAATTGGATTTTTCTGCAAAAAAAATTAAAGTTGAAGAAAATAGCTGCTTTTATATACCACAAGGCAATTTTTCTCAACCAAACATTACTTACAAAAAAACTTTTGACGAATGCTTTGTATGTATAATAAACGAAACCAGGTTTGCTCAACCAACCGGTAATTTTTCAGAAAAAACAATAGATGCTATTAACTATAGAAAACCTTTTATTCTAGTAGCCCCACCTAAAACTTTGGAATATTTGAAAAAATTTGGTTTTAAAACTTTTGACAAATACTGGCCAGAAGATTATGACCAAATTGAAAATCATACAGATAGAATGGTGGAGATTTTTAGAATTATAGATTGCATTAATTCGAAAAAGCTAGACGAGCTTAATGATATATACAGAGATATGCTAGATATACTAGATCACAACAGATCGATTTTAAAATCCCTGAAAGAAAAAGATATTATTATTAATGACACCGATTAGTCTATAAGACACAGCTTTTGTGTTGCTTCATTAATTATTATTCTATAATAGTTGTATTCTTTTGCCGATTCAGGAACGCCTTCTTGGTTTTTAATGTGCTTAATTGCAAGTTGTTTGTTGTGCTTACAAATATGCTCTAATTCTTTATAGATTTTTTTATAATTTTTATTTTCTGGCTTTTTTATTTCTTGTACTAGCAGTGTGTGCCCAAATATCTAGCTTTTTCATTCATGTTCCTGAGGTTTATTATATAAATATATATATAGATTTTTGTAATATCCGATGATAAAGAATAATCCGTATATATCACATTGCGATAGCTCTACCTTCAGTGTATTATTCAATAATTTTGCACACGAGAAAAATATACGGTTTATACATAGTATAATAAAATATCCTAATTGGCAGGGGAAGATAGATTTATTAAAATTTGTTGAAAATTTAGATACCTTAAGAAATAATCCTAGGACCTATTTCGTTTTTGATGCAAGCACAGAAGGTTTTTCTCCGTATAAGACATTCTTTTTTGACAATCTGTATTATTCGTGTAAAGTCAATAGCATAAATCCTCAAAAAATAATATTTGTATCCGCTAATATGTCGGATAGACAAAATATTGACCAGTACAACAAAAAGAAGAGAATAACCAACAGCATAAAAGTCTTTACATTTTTAAGTTTTAAAAAAATGATTGCGGATTTAGTGGAAGACTATTTTGGGTTTTATTTTAACAGCGACAGTGCATTAGATTACTTTCAAAAACAGACAGTATCAAAATTTGTAAACAAATACGGATTAAGTTTAAGCAGAGTAAACAGAGATCATAGAATATTAGCTAACTACATGCTATACCAATCTAATGCTGCTTGCAAATTCAATATTAGTCAAAATTCAGTGTCTACCAAAGAATCAGAACTGATTCTAAAGAAATATCAGCTAAATCCTGACAGTTTTAACAAATGGCGGGCATCTCTTCCCCTCACGATCGATACAAAAGATTTCGAAACAAATCACGCACTTTCTCTTAACAGCCATTTACATACATCTACCCTCTTTCAAATAGTAAATGAGACTCATGTTAACGACTGGAATGGCACAAGTTTATTTTATTCAGAAAAAACATTTAGATCTGTGGCTCACATGCAACCTTTTTTAATTTTTGGTCAACCTAATTGTAATTCACGATTAGAAGATTTTGGCTTTAAACTATATCATACCATGTTTGATTACAGTTTTGACAGTATAAAAGACACTAAAAAAAGATATCAGGCAATGCTAGATACTATAAAACATGCAATAAATAAATTAGATAAAATGTCAAGAAAGCAGCAAATAGAATGGAAATTTTCACAAGAAGGTATTCTTAAACATAACTTTGAATGCCTTATGGACCCCAATTTTGAAAAGAAGAATTTTAGGAGACTGATCAAATCTCTATGAAACTAGCTATTAACAGACCTAGAAGATTGTTTACGTTCGGCTGTTCTTTCACAGATTATAAATGGGCAACTTGGGCAAACATTTTAGCATATGAGCTAAATTGTGAATTTTATAACTTTGGAAGGAGCGGGGCTGGGAATTATTTCATTAGCAATCAAATTACACAGGCAAATAATTATTTTAGTTTTGATAAAAACGATTTAGTTGTTGTATGCTGGACAAACATATCAAGAGAAGATAGATATACAGAAAAACAAGGTTGGGTAACTCCGGGAAATATTTACTCACAAAACGAGTACGATGCAAAATTCGTTAAAAGATGGGCAAACGACATACATTTTGCATTAAGAGACTTCGCATTGATTGACTTAACGGCTAATTATTTAGATTGCACTAATTTTAATTTTTTGTCAATGTGTAATATTGTAAATCAAATTAATCAGTGGGAAGAGACATCGTCTGAACAACAGAATCTAGTATACAAAATTAGCAACTTATACAATAAAAACTTATCTAAAATTGCTCCTAGCTTTTATGATGTATTATGGCAGGGAAATATTGACTCCAAATGGCAAAAAGATTGGTCAACTGTACATAAAAATTATTCTGACGGGCATCCAACACCTTTAGAACATCTAGAATATTTGCAGGCTGTGCTAGACTATGAATTTTCCAGTAAAACCATAGCTTCAATAAAAAAATTACAAGAAAACTGGGTTTCATATATACGAAATTGCTATAGAAACTCTAAAAAAAGTCACGGATTACATGACTTTCCTCAAACTGTAGAAAACGATCTTCGTCAAAAGTTCAAGTTGACAAAAGGAAGGCCTATACCTTGTGAGATCTGGAATTAAAGGCTAGCACACAGCTCCCAAAAATCTTTCATTTCAGGGAATGTTTCTAGCAGACTGGTATTTCTTCTCCTGTCATGTTCGGTAAACCATGCCACAAAATTTTTCCTTGCTACTAACAGCTTATCTTCGTCGTAGTTTGTGGTTGCCATGTAGTCCACCACTCTTTTAAATTTTTGATATTCCAAATCACTGAACTTTGTTCTGTCATGATTATCTAAGTTAGATTTTATAAACTCCAGATGCGAGTGCATGTATGGCATAAATTCTTTTTTTGGCAGAATATTCATGTCAAAAATAGCAGGTTCTTTCAAATGCGGAGTGTCGAATCGAATTCTCTGCCAATGTATTTCGTTTTTATCAGAATTGTATATTTTCCGCCACTCTAAAATTTTTTGTAACAGGGTATCGAAGCTTGTAACGCCAAAAATGTTGAAAGTAATCATAAAAACAACAGGAAGATGTGTTTTCGTTAGATAATACTGTAAATTTTTCTCCCAGAGGTCTAAATTAAGCCCGTGCCTAGCATATTCTGCTCTTTTTGTCCATGTATCTATCGATGTATACAGCTTAAAGCCTTTTATTGCACGGATTGATTTTAAAAAAAGCACCCTTTCAACTAATTTTTCGACCAGTTTAGGCTTAACTCCTAGATTAGAATTAAGTTCTATTTGAATATGCGGCTTAGGATCTTCCTCTAGCCTATCAAACAAGTCCCATGTGCTTTTATGCATGAGAGGTTCTCCACCTGTTATTCTGAGAATGTTAAGTGTCTTAGATACTTCAGGCCACCATCGCCACCAGGCTTCTACATAAGGGTTTTCCTCTTCTTTTTGATAAATTTTAAACCAATCTATGTCCTGCCTGTGGTCTGAAGACACATCATAGGGCCCGTGGTCGTCTATTTCTTTCCAATATCGAGAACTTGCCTTAGGATGACAATAGCCGCACTTAAAATTGCATTCATTTGAGAACGAGATTTCGATATATTCTGGATTAACATTAAATTTACTGCCGCCTTGTTTAATCTCTTCGAATCTTTCGTCGTTATATATAGATGCTGTTCTTAAATGCCTGTCGGATACATAATCTTTCCCCATTGCTTCTATATTCCAACAATAAGAACAGCCTTCCGGTTGTTTTCCGCGTATCATTAGCTCTCTTTCTTGTTTCTTTTGGTTGGTATTGTGAAGTGCAGAAGGGTTATCTCTTAATTCTTCAAGAGGAATAGGATGAGGAGCAGGATGATAACAAGAATGTGTTTCTCCGGTTTGAAGATAGATTGTAGTATGATGCCACTTTGCCATGCAAAAGGTTGGAGATATTTCCGAATCTGTTTTTTGTAGTACCTTCTGTATTTTTTCTAATTCATCCATATATTTTTTTTCCTTACGCGAGGCTTATTATGATAAACTTTCTTAAAAAATTTACTGCCTTTCTCGTCTAATAAAGCAATTTCTATACCTAGGTTATCGTGTATGCTATCTCCTAACCTATCTATAACCGAGATGAGACCGGTTTCGTCTGTTTTCGAGTAAAAGTCACTCCACAATTCAGTCAAATACTCAAAATCTCGAACTTGTGTATAATCCCAATCTGTGCAATTTGTAAGGTAACAGCCTTCTCTTGCACCATAAATGCTCCATAAACCGTTTTCCACATCGGCACCAACAGAACACCAAATTAATAGACGCTCGAGGTTCTGCCACCAGACTGTTTTAATATCATTTACCTTAGCACCCTGATTAAGACTCATCTTCACGCCTTCTCTAAACCCAGCTCTAAATGCTTGCAGAGGAGTTGCATTTGTGTAAGAAGTAGAATAATTCTCATTCAGATGATAATACTTGTTATCAAAGCAAAATTCTACTAGGCTTCTAGGATCAGATCCGTCAGATGCTTCATGAGTCCGCATGTTTTTTACAAAAGATTTGTTCCAGAGCTTTAGACCGCCATTACCATACATCAGACCATTTACATGAACCTTTCCGCACCAGGAAAAAACATAATCTGAAGTAAGTCCTAGTCTATCTAGGTCAATTTCCACAGTTAAAAAATCAGGATCTATTTGATTATCACCATCAACCGTGACAAAATACTCTGTTTCTGATATCTCTGCACATGCTTTGTGAGCGGCATCCGAACCTTTTACTCCGTGTACTCGCTTTGCCCAGGGTATTTTTTGGCACAAGTCTACATAGTTTTTTTCTGCATTGGGCTCGTCATATGACAGAAAAACAATGTCTTGCTCTGCTATTCTAATTTTGTTCATGCATTATCCTCCTAAACTCATAAGAATCAAATTTTCTGCTAGTAAAAACAGAGATAGGAGTGTTTGTGTACTCAAAATCCATTGAAAAAGGCAATATAGCATAATTATCTTGTAAAATCTTGGAAAAATCCACTTCCAGTGTTTTATAAAGCACATTAGGGTCATGTTTTGCAGTAACAGAAAAGTTTACCCAGCTATTAAAGCGTATGCCCTGCCTTCTCAAGCCCTTTTTTAGGGCATTTCCCAGTATAATTCGCCAACATCTGGTTTTTTGGTCCTGTTCAACCACTATATCTGCATTTTCTGCGTAATTTTCCGGTATTTCATAGATAAAATCACTAATCGACGCCCCATCCAGGCTTTGTAAGTGCAAATTCACAAGTTCTAGCTGTTTTTCTTTGGGATTATATTCAACTCTGTAGTTTTTTCTTCTGTCTTTCCCTGAAATCAGTGCTTCTACTTCGTCAAATTCAACCCAAATAGAGTTTTCATTGTCATCTTTAGGCGAAACCCCTAGGACTTTGCCGGTTTCTTTCTCAAAAATTACATACATACTTTGTTTTCAAATTTTTCGATTATATTATCACAACAAAAATCGTTTTCTGTGTAATGGAAAACCGTATTTTGTCTATGATTTCCTATTTTTAGTTCAAGATCTGGTGTAAGATATACGCCAACCCTGTCCTGCCACCTTGAAATACTGGATTGCCAGTTCTGTATAAAAGGTTTCATATGCACAAGATTGGGTATCTCCTGCTTGTAATTAGTAATTTTGTTATCACAGTCTAAAATTTTAGACACAATTGCGACTGTTATGTCCATAGACGGCTCTTTTGGGTAATGTTCTTTACAAAAATGCCCGTAAAACAATTCCCAATTGTTTGTAACAAGCTCAACCCATTTATAAAACTCCTGAGCAAAAGCAGATTTTCTAAAAAAATGAACAGAATTATATAGATTTGGAAGATTATTTGCTTGAAACGCTTTTCTATAAGGGTTTTTTGCCTCGTTTACGCACTCTTGTCTATATGTGAAAACTTTTGAAGGGAAATAAACGTCAAAGGCTTGCAAATAATTCCAAAAATAATCTAGATTGTTTAAAACCAGTGTATCGCTATCCAAGACAATCGATTTATCAAAGGGAGTAGCATGATATAACTTCCATCTATTGTTTACTTTCAAAAAACTATCGTCATTTTTATACCAGGGAATGTCTAAAACATAATCAAACACCGATTTTTGTTTAGCAGATACAGGTGTAGCAGTTATAACACATATAGGCTTGGTGTTTTTACTGGCTTTTAGACTTAGTGCACACAGATAAGCCTGTTTTACATAGGGTTCTCCGTCTGCAAAAATTACAAACCCTTCACTCATTGTCAATGCACCTGTTTAAACTAAACTTGTTCATACAGTGAACTGTTGATTTTTTAATTCTCAATGGAGTATATTCCCCGTCATATGTGGGCTTTTCTAACAAAATAAGCAGAGAGTCATCGTCAATCTGCCATAGAATGCTTTTATCTGTAATAAAATACAAGTTACCTGGCATGGATTTGATAACATCACTGCCCTCGTACCCGTTCATAATGTGTGCAGCAATAGAAAAAGCATAATCATTCCTATAATAAGGCGTGTTGATTTGAAATATTGAACAATAATGCCTCCAGTTTTCTTGCACATGCTGCATCAGCTGGAAAAAAATTTCTGTTTTCAGTGATTTTCTAAAAAATATTGCCGTTGCCCAGTAAAAATCCACTGAGGTGTCGCTTATTCTGTGGAAAACATCGCCCCGGTCAATATCTAATAGTTCAATACAGTGCCGATATGCAAGTAAATCGTGGGGTTGATCAAAACATTCTTTCCAGAACTCATTGCAAATAACAATGTCACTGTCCAGTAAAAGCGTTTCATCATAAGGAGATGCTTCATAGGCAAGCGTTCTTGCATCATTTTTCCAGTCTAGTTTTTTAGATACCAGAGATCCGTCGTAAAATTTCTTTGTGTTTTTGCGTTCTGCGGTACACAACACAGTATTTTCGGTCACATCTTTTTCTTGCCATACCAGAAAAACAACCTGATCAAAAACTGTTTTATAATCAGGATATTCTTGCTTTAAAAATTCTGGGGAATCAGTTACTAGAGTAGTCGGCAAGTTAAGATATTTTTTGACTCTTTTAGCAAGAAAAGTTGCCTGTTTGATATAATCAATCTGGCTGTTATTTCTAGCAAAGGTGACAACACCCTGTTTACTCGTCATAATCTACTAATTTTGCAGTTGATCTATTTTTTATTAACTGTTGATATTCTGCATAATAGGTGTTTGCTGCAGAAAAATATGTGTCAATTATGTCGCTTAAAAAATCATCGAGGTTTGGAATCAATATCGGCGTTTCGTTGTCGTCTACTAGCACTATGTCACTTGTATTGTCTTTCTCTACCAGCATGTTCACAAAAGTAACTAGTTCTTTTGTAACTGTAAACTGTCCGCCGTTAAAATAATAAACACAACTTTCGTGATATTGATTTTTTATTACTCTCTTTTGGTTATTGAGAGTGACCATATAGTTTGAAAAATCAAGTGCTTTTTTTAATCTTTCGTCCATAAAAAAACTCCAATCTAGTTTACATACTACTAGAATTGGAGCTCCTTGTCAAGAAATTTTTTATTCGAAAGTGTTTACCACACTGAATGCAGGAAAAGGCACAACTACTTCGCCGTTTGCACGTCTTGCTGCATATTCAAATTCAAGATCAGCAGTTATAGGTTCTACTATACCGCCATCTATAGAACCAGGTTCACCTGCGTCGTCGTCGCTTTCTGGTCCAGCGTCTACTAGTTCAATTCTAAATCTAAGTTGCGTTGAAGAATCTTCCCGTGCATCTATTTTCCAATATGAGTCACTGTATACTCCGCCGCTGGCATCTTTTCTAAAAATTGTCTGATAAGAACCAGTTAAGTCCTCATTTCCTATTGCACCGTCTGGGAACGAAACACCTGAGGTACTTCCAGTTATTGTTGTAGAATTATAATCGAATCTTATCTCACCAGGATTTTCCAACAAATTATCCCATCCTTGGTCTCGTTCGAAGCTGTCTCCTGTTGATGTGTTTAGATCGTTAGTGCCAGAAATTCTAATTTCTCCTCCAGAATTAAAGAAGAACCTTCTTTCATCTGTATTTGAAAAACTTACAGTAAATGCACTTACTATAGTACCGTTCCAGTCTGATGTTCTTTCGTCTGCAGCTCTTACTTGTACGTCTTGTTGACTGGGATGAATATCAAATCTGCCAGCTTCTAAGCCACTCATAATGCTCAAAAGGTCATTAAATCCTTTTGATGCATCTTCGTTAACAAATACCGCATCACCGTTAACAAAATCTATGTCTGTTCCGGATTCATCTGCTCCGATAATATCGCCCACACTGAAAGAATTTACAGGAATTTCTGTACCAGTTTGGTGTATAAATGCTTTTCTTAAATCAGACCTTAGCTGATTAAATTGTTGTGCAGTGACAGAGTCGCCGTCTGGTATATCAGGGTCAGTAAGAGAAGTAACTTGAGAACTTGATACAGATTGTCCATATCCGAATGTGCCGCTTCCTGTTCCTAGAACTTGGTTTATTCTGCTTTGCAGTCCGTTAAACTGAGCTGCGGTAATTGAATCTCCTGAATTTACTGCCATAATAAAAGTCCTTTAAATGCGTAGTTTATTTATAGTTTTAACACGCATTCGATTAGGTTTTCTGAATCTGAGTTTATAGATTCTAGTGCAACTGCGATGATTTCACCGTTTGGTTTATTAGAGGCTGTTCCGTTGCTGTGAACATATATCGGGTCACCTTTTTGTACACTTCCTTTTACCCTCACAGGCACTCTTCCTTTAAGAGCAATGGCTTGTCCTTTACTGCCTTCGTTCATAATAAGTGCAGGTTTATGAGAAACAACACCTATAGCAACAGCATCTGCTTTTGCAGGACAGACTTCATGGTCTTCATGATCACAGACAGAAACTACAGTGCCTACTGATAATTCATGTTCTGTAGTATATTTTTCTGCAAGGTCGGCGTACTTGGCGGTAAGAGCTGTTCCTCTAAATAGATTTGCCCTGAGATCTCCGGAACTGTCTCTCACTGCAACAGTGTTGGGACTGGCAGGCACGCTTGGGAATCTGGATTCTCCTCCAACAACCAAGGAACTTGCTTTTTCACTTACACCAAAAAAGTTATCTGCCCATACTGCCTGAAACGGTGCAGACCCGCTGCCTAGATTCACTGCTTCAACTGAACCGCCTATATCTCCTGGCAATAATTCACCTGGTTGTATTTTGAGACTTTCTACCGAGTTACCTTGCTGATTTTTTGTTCTTAATCGAATAACACTGCCAACTTCGTTGGATATCACACCTTGATTGTCACTTTCGATAAAGACCCTTAAATCGTTGGAATCTCCTACAGCAAACCCAATGTCTGCAAATTCCACTAGACTGTCAAAGTCGGCATCACCTGCTTGAACAAATTGAGATCCGTCTACGCCGTTTAATTTTTGTGCGTTAGATGCTGTGCCCCAATATATAAAATCTGTACTAGTTACACCTCCGGAAGCTGCTAGAGTATCTTTAAGCGTAATACCCTTCTTTATCGTATCAAATCCTGGCAGTTGTCCTTGTGGTATTGCAAATGCTTCCCTAGATATCACTGTTACAACTTCGTCATTGAGAAGAGAAACAATTACTGAACGGTTAACACCGTCTGTGCCTGTTAGCGTGGTACTCTGCATTTGAGTGACGCCTTCGCCAGCATCTTGAGGGCCAACAAGTATAAATTCTGTGCCATTAAAAGCAAAAAGCTGTTCGTTTTCTGTGTCCCACCAAAAGTCGCCAACAGTTAGGCCGGCTGGAGTTGATCCACTTACTTCTGCTCCGCCAGTGGTTCTAAATTTAGATCCATCATAAAATTTCAGCTTTGACTCGCTGGAGTCGAACCATACTTGTCCTGCAATTGGTCGAGGTGGTGGGTTAAGATTAGCAAAGTTCTCAAGAAGAAATACAAAATTTTCGTTTTGTATTTCACCGTACCCTGCAAAATTTTTACCTACAAGTTTAAGGTCAGTGTTATTATCTATAGTGCCATCTTCTACTACAGTTAAGACAGTGCCGTTGAATTTGTTAATTGTGTATGCCATCTACTCAATCCCGTTATATAGAGTATTTATGCTAAAATCTAATTTGTAGTAACCCAGACCCAGGCATTGTCTACTACTTCGAATATCATAGTCTGTCGATTAGGTGTTAGATTTACATTTCCTTGGGCATCAGAGAATGCAATATCTTGCAGCACTGATTCAGAACTTGTTCCATCGTCAGATAGCACACTTACAAAACTCTTATCAGCTGTATCTGCAACATCTATTCCCGATACTTCTGCATTATTATAATCAACAACGTTTATTCTAGCTAACACACCGTTTTCTTTTTCGCTAGCAGGAGAAATTGTCTCAAGGATCTGTTGTACTGATACATAAGGATTAGCTGTAGTGGGGCTATCTAGACCTGTAACGTCTAAGCTTAATGCAACATTAGACGATCTATTAACAGTGTCCACATAGTTTTTGGTAGCTGCAGAAGACGAAGTCGATGGTTCATTTAATCCTATAATTTCACTGTTTGATAGGTTTAGCGTATTATTTGCCGGATTCAATACAATATCACCTGTTATAGACGAAATTGTATTTGCATCAAGAGACAAATTGTCTACAGAAAGAGAAGTCAAGGTACCAATGCTAGTTAATCCACTTGCTGTTGTGACTGTGGATCCCAATTCTGTTCTAGATAACACGGACTGACCGTTTATAAAATACTCGTTGCCTTGTTCTAGATCAATATTTACATTTGACGTAAGAGCATTATTGTCTTTATCCCACAACCATGTTTTATCACCGTCGCTTGACCTAATTATGAGCCCTGCTTCATCTACATCGTTGTCGTCGCCTAGTGTTTCATCACCTAACAATCCTAATTCTATGTTCTTGTCGAGTATTCTTACTGTTTCTGCATTGATAAAAGTAGTATCACCGTTAATTGTTAAATTTCCATCAATTACAGCATTCTGTCTTACTCGCAAGTTTCCGTTAACATCAAGCATTTCTGTAGGCTGGGCTGTGTTTATTCCTACATTACTGTTGGTTCCTTTGATAAACACAGAATCGATTGACGTGTTTCCTTGCCTTGTACGAAGCACCATGTCGGTTTGGCTTTGTCTAGCTTCTAGTACTGTTCTGGTGCCTACATTTCTCAGTCTTGTAAAAACAGTGTTGTCAATCCCTGTTGAAATTCCGCCACTATTAAGAACTGTAAGTGTTCCTATTGTAGTACCATTTGCGTCTGCCGGCAAAAAGTTAGAGCCAGTCCTTATGTTTCCTTGTGAATCTACAAGAGCATTGGCTGTTTCTGCGTTGCCTCGAAATTGGAAACCTGGATCAACTGTGTTTAATCCCTGTTTAAGCAATTGCCTCGGTGGCACAACTTGATCGTCGGGGTCTGTAGGATATTGCTCTATTCTGTTTCTGCCGGCAAGTCTAAAGGTCTCTTTTGCAAGCACATATATCAAGTCATTGCCTACAAAGAATTTTACAATAACCTGTTCCTTGCCGTTTGCGTCAAGAACAGACCGTACTTGTATTCCAGATGTGCCTTGTTGCTGCGTAAATACTGGGCCCACTAGAGTAGGTTGGTTGCCGGGATTTCCATCAAAGAAATACAACTGTTTGTTACGATTATCTATCCAAATATCACCTTCTATTAAAAGAGGTTGAGTGGGACTAACTACTGCTCCGCTTGCAGGCCTAAATTCTACACCATTGTATAATTTTAATCTTTCTTGATTTGTGTCATACCAGAGTTGTCCCTGGAGAGGATTGTCTGGGCTGCGAGTGCTGGCAAAATTTTCTGCTAGTTTTACAAAATTTTCATTGAATAGTTCGCCGAAACCTCTAAAGTTCCTGCCAACAAGAGTAATATCTGACGAACTGGTATCTATAGTGCCATCGGCTAACTCTACTAACAATTCGCCATTGGTTTTGTTTATTCTATAACTCATGTTGTTCTACCTGTAAAGATTATGTAATTCATAGCAGTAAACGGATTTAGCACTCCTAAAGGCTGACCTATTTGAACGCTTATGTCTCTGAGTATGCCGCCGCTCTTGGGTAGTGCTTGTGCATTGTCGAGCTCACTAGGAGCATCAAACTGTATGCCATCTGGATCGCCCGGTGCACCCGACACGTCTCTGATAGCATAAAACTGGTCACCGTTGGATCCTCTAAGATCGTGCTCGTGTTCTGGAAGATTTTCCAGGTTGATGTTGGTAGTTTCTGAGCCACTAGATAATCCTACTTGATCTGCTGCACCTTCGCTTATTCTTCCTGCAGAGTTTCCTCCCATGTTGTCTAGACCCATTGGAATTCTTCCTCTAAGATCTGGCACCCTAAACAAACCAAGGTCTTCCAGTGTTCTTGCAGGATCTTGTGTAGAAAAAGACAGTCTTGACGCAAACTGGTATCCTATTGCCTCGAATAGCACACTGAAATCAGCAACTAGGTATTCTGAACCGTCGCAAAGTAACCAGCCCGCGGGTGCAGCAACGCCTCCGTAAGGTAAAATTACTCCTGGGGGATTTGTAGGAACTGCTCTTAAAAGATTGTTGCGGTTAATTTTAAATAGACCAGTGTCTCCGCTTTGGCGATTGATTATTATTTCGTCATCTGATCTAGACGAAAACACTTCGTCCTTGTCCGCAATAAAATCGTTTGATATTTCTGTATTGAATACTTTTAAGGCACCGTCAGTCTGTCCATCAAATATAATGTCCTGTGAAGACACATCACCTGTTATTCTAAATGTAGACGCACTGGCAAGTCTTTCTGCAGAACCTGCTGTGCCAGATACCGTACCATTAACATTTCCAGTTAAATTGCCTATAAAACTTGTAGCATGAACAGTTTGCCATCTTGCAGTGGGCGATCCGAAATTTCTAGTATTATTTCCGTCGGGTATTGCATTTCCCAGGGTTGTCAAATTTGCAAATTTAGAATTTCCGCCTACATTTAGATCTTTGGCAATGCCTACTCCGCCTTTTGTTACAATACTTCCCGAATTAGTATTGACACTTTGCGTATTTCCATCTACAAAAAGGTTAGCATCTGTTTTGATGTTACCTACAACATCAAGTGCTTCGTCCGGTGCTTCGTTATTAATGCCTAATCGTCTAGCACTGTCTACTCTGAGTACAGTTCTACTTGTGCCTTGACTTCTTACTCTAACATCAATGTTAGAGCCTTCGATCTGATGCTGAATTATACCTGCTTGGCCTTCAATACCTATGCTTAGGGCTGCATCTGTTCCTAGTCTTATACCTGTGTTGTTTCGCACATTTAAAGGAAAATCAGTGTTAGAAGTAGTATCACCTCGTAGAAAATTGCCTGCTGCAACAGTTTCTGTGCCTACAAGTAAACTTTCTGCTTTTTCTGAAGTGCCAATAAATCTTGCGGCGCCGTCTCCCGAGATGTCTCTGTTAGATATGTTAATACCAGGGCGTATAATATTAAAGCCTGCAATTGCAGATTTAGGAGTAAATTCTTGAGTAGAAATAATTGCAAGAGGTTGAGCTTGTACTTCTACAAGTATTACTGTGTATGACACATTGTCTGTGCCTGTTACTGTAAGGGGGAATGCTCCTGTAGACAGCCCTTCAGAAAATGTTGGGCCTACTAATACCCAAGCAGAACCGGAATTTAAATATAATTGTTGATTTTCTGTGTCCACCCAAAGATCACCTGTTTGGGCAAGAGCAACATCTGGTGCATTTGCTGCTCTATTTACATTGCCTGCAGGAACCCAGTTAGCACCGTTGTATACTTTTAGCTGGTCCACTCCAGGGGTAGTATCGTACCACAACTGACCTTCTGTGGGCCTTGGAGGTTCAATTGAATTTGAAAAATTTTCCAGTAGGTGCAAAAAATTTTCAGCAATCGCTTGACCGTATCCTGTGAAATTCCTGCCTGGAATTTTTAATGTAGTTTCTTCGTTTAGTGTTCCGTCTACTACTGTCAGTGTGCCATTGTTAGCTTCGTCTGTGTATGGAATTTGATACGCCATTTTTAAACCTCATTAAATCCTGACAGAGACTGCACTCTAACTGTATAATCAATTTGTATAAGTCTGTTGAGACTTTTTTGTACAGGATGGAATATAACATGAGTAAGCAACCTGCCGTTGCCGTCTGCAGAGAAAGCTCTTAGCCCTAGCTCGTCAAACACAAACTGTTGATTAGTGTCTGTTGCTGCATCAAAGGCTTGTTGCCCTTCTGGCTCTCCAAAATCAAGCAAACAGGTAATCAATACGTCTGTAAAATTTGTGCCGCTAGTGTGCCTTGTTTCTATGCGATTCCTTAAAGGATCTGTGTTATTAACAGATCTATCATCTACTATTTTGGAAAATGTTTCATTGTATAAACCAGCATTAAGACCTGTGGAATTTGGTGTGAGATAGGTAATAATTCCTGTTGGGTCTATTGTGGTTCCGCCGTTGCCAAACACCATCTCCGAAATCCACCCAGTGCCCTGATTTGCAAGACTTTCTGCAAGAGATATTGAAATGTTTTCAAAATGTATTGCATTGCGTTTATCTACAAATGTTTCCCCTGTAGAAGGATCATGTATTTTGATATGCCCTTGTACATGTACGCCGTTTTTATCGTTAAAACTGTTACTCATATGTTTGTTCCTATAGTATATTTATCGTGGCAGATCTGTTGTTTGTGATCTAAGGAATTCTGCAATGTTGGTTTCGCTTTCTCTAAGTGGTTTACCTGATTCTTGCCAAACTGTTCCTAGCTTGCGAACAACTGTGATGTTTGTGTTTTCTGGCAGAGGTTCGGTTACAAACAAGTTTCCGTCTTGAATTGTGAATTCTGGATCCTGTACAAAATCTCCCTCGGGAGAATCCAAGGCCAAATCTCTATCGAAAACAGATATCTGATCTTTCTTTAGACGTCTGCCTGCTCCGAATACCTCAACTTGATCTGTAGGATCAACATTTTCATCGAGGGTAAATCCCAGTTCAGATACAACACTAGTGCCGTCGCTTGTAAACTGTTGTGTTTCTGTTTCATCTTTGTATGGAATATTGTTGGTTGCACCCTGTTCCATAACTACAGTACCTGCTAGATAAACACTCTTGATTCCTGTCCCTAACGTGCCTCTTCTAAGCTGCTTAAGAACATTGCCGTCTTTTCTAAAGTATTCTATTCTTTCGCCTTCTATAAACAGCACACCCGGAACATTGCTTTGTGGCACCGGATCAGGCAGAGAAGATGCATCTTCTAATTTAATTTCTGTGTCATAGAAATGCAGGTCCTCATCTATAACCTGAGTATCTCTCAGCCTCTTGTAGTGAGTTCTGTTAAAGATGTCTTTGAATTGTCTCCAACCAAATGCATTTTGAACAGGTGCAGCAGAGAAGTGAAATATTTCTACCGTGTCTTGCTCACCGAATGTTCTATCGAATTTTACAAAGCTTCTATTTCCTACAAGAGTATAATCAATATTAGGTGATTGTAGTTCGCCATTTACAATTGCCCACACCCATGCTGTTCCAGCTGCTGGTTTTTTCAACTTTATCAAACCATTCTGTAGCTGTCTAAAATCAAAATAATCAGCAGTTTCAGGAGTCAGTGCGGTTCTTTCAATTACATCTTTGTTCTGTCTTTCTATTCTCTGACTGTTATGATTGCTGAAAGAATAAACTGTGACTTCTTCTCCTGCTTCAGGAGCGTTATCCAGATGAATTATAGGCAAAGTAGAATCCTCTCCTCTTGAAGGAACAAAGTTTCCGTTTTCGTCGAATTCTCCAAATCTGTATTCTGCATCTGATATAACATATACTCTGAGTTCGTCGCTCGGACTTCCTACTCCTGGCTCGAGCACAATTGTGCTTGCATCGTCTATATCGTCTAGACCAGAAGAACCTATGAATTTCCATTGTTGCAAAAATTCTATGCGACTGCCATTAAGATAAACTTCTAGCTGTTGACTTGAAACTGTTCCTTCTGGAACTTGTGTAAGATCCAGTTGATATTCTCTGCGTTCATCTACATCAAATACCTGATTGAAGCCTGCAGATAAAATTCTATTTCCTACCTGAACTAATACATGCACTAGAGCAGGTTGTTGTGCAAATATATTGTTTTCTAGCACAAACTGATCAGTGGAGCCGTCTCCTATAAACTTGTCTATGTTTACAGTGCTAAAGTTATCAGATATAGGTCCTTCTTCCAGGATCATTATTGCTACTTGATGCCCTACTTGTGGCATATCAGGAACAGTTACTACAACATTTCCTTGTATTTCAAAACCTGAATCAGATTCTTCTAGAACAAACGGAACTGTTTCTCCGTTTACAGTAACAACAGCTTGTAAATCGTCTTGCCATCTTGCTCTTGTTAAAAACTGACCGGTTTCTCCGTCTGCAATAAATGTGTCGATATCGAAAATATTTTTGCCAGAGAAGCCAAGGTTGACAATATTCAGTATACTGTCCTGTAGCAGCGGCTGATCCAGAATGATTGTTTTTGCAGATACATTTATAAAATAATCATCTGATGACAGTATGTCGTTGTCGACTTTTACAAACACTGCGTTTTTGTTTACAATGTCGCTGCCTACATCGAACACGGTTCGAGACCCGTCGCCTCTATAATTTACAGAAGTAATATTGCTAGCCCCTGTATCTGGACGTTCGAATACTTTTAGGTCTAGTGTATCTAAAACCTGCCCCGGTACGACTTCTTCAGGACCCTTTGAGGTTGTAGGCGTTACAAATCCATCGCCATCTACTGTTATGTCTGCAGACTCCAGTCCTGTTGCAGTAAGTTTATCAAAGCTTCCTCCTTTGAGAACAGTGTCAAATGCTTCTGGATCCGGAATAAAGCTGCCGTCGCTTGTGATTTTTCTAACAATAATAATTACGGTTTGTTCTTCAGGTGTTAGGGGCACCGTGGGAATGTCTAGTTCATCTAGGAATATTGTAGTAGTCGAACCATCACCTATAATACTTTCAGTAGTTGCGTCTGGATTTGTTTGTTCTGCTGTTCCAAAGTTTGGATCATCCATTCGCGTGTTCGAAACTACGTTTCCGAATGAGTCTCTTGCTACTCGATATATGTTATACACTACGTCAACATCTAGAGGCTTGCTAAGTTCAATTTCTATAGTAGACCCATCTAGTTGTATAATTTCATCTTCAAAATTTTGATCAAAATTATCATAAGCTTGATCTATCCAGCCTGCTGTGTCCCATCCCGTTGTTCCTTCAAAACCGAAGCTTGTTACTTCTACTCCGCCGTAGTCCACACCGTCCATTAATTGAGCAAGCTGGCTAGGTGTGTCAACTCCCTGGAGAAATTTAGCTCTGTCTTGTGCGTTCAACAGTCTGGTGTCTTTGTGATATTCGACAACAACTTGTGCACCTTCTGGAGGAGGTGTAATAAACTCTATAACTCCTTGTGTTCTGGTATATCCTTTTCTGGTATCTTGTTTGTTTTGCAGAGTGTAACTACCTACAAGTGATTCTACTCCGTTTATTCTAACAATTGTTTTGTTTGTTCTTAAATCCACAGGCCACTCAAGATCGAATACCAACCTTGAACCAGATCCTGCAAATTCCTGTACTGTATTAAGAGTAGCAAACTCAAACTCACCGCTTGTTCTGTCAAACTTGACTACAGTGTGCATAGATCTAACGGGGGAATTGCCTATCCTGGCAACTGCTTTTGCCGGCAACCCGCCGTCTCTAATAGAACCATTTATTTGCACACTAGGAGCAGACAAATATCCCTGACCAGACTGTGTGATTTTGATGCTGGAAATGGTTCCACCGGCGCCTACACTAGCAACAGCCTTCGCACCAGAGCCTCCCCCTCCTATTATGTTAATAACAGGAGCAGAAGTGTACCCTGATCCTGCATCCGACACCAGAATTTCCACAATTTCAAATCCTGCAGCATTTTGCCAATCAAGTTCTGGACTATCTTCAATAACATTATTCAAAACAGAAATTTGATTATCTCTTACCACAGTGTCAAAGGCTTCTATTCTATTTGTAGTAGAATCAAACTTGGCAGGTAAATCAAAGTCTGTGATCTGTGTATCTGCAGGTTCTAGTCTGTTGTAATTTGATAGGTATTCTCTTATGTTTGTACTGTAAGGCTTTACCTCTCTTGCATAATCTTCAAAATTAGGCAGATTGTCGTTTTGGAAAGTTACTCTCTGGTCTAATTCGCCTACATTGTGTTGAGCCTTGATAAAACTGGTTTTAAACGCCCAATCTACAAAATTCTGTTCAGAAAATACATATCTAAGATTAGCAAAGAACAAGCGATTGTATTCAACTGCAAGATCGCTTGTAAAAATATCATCTCTCAATGCTTCTAGAATAATTCTGGTTTCTCTGCTTGGCAGGCCATCAAACTTCACAAGGTCGAAATTTGTTATGTCAAATCCTGCAAGATTTTCTTGGGCATCATATATGGAAGACTTTAGTTGTATAGTACCGTCTTGTCTTGCAACAGTTCTATAGTTAATAACAAAATTGTCAGTTTGTTCGTCATTGATCTTTTCCAGCAGAGTCCATCCTCCGTCTGACATGTTTTGAACTTTAACAATATCCCCCAATCTGTCGTTGATCTGTCTTAATTCGAACGAAAAATCCACTACAAAATCAATATTTGTAAATTCTGAAAATCCTTCAGCATACCAGTCCACAAAATTCCAGTAAAGATTGACATTAAATCCCTGGCTTGCTGATCGGATCCATTCGCCTGCTTGTGCGTCTCTTTCAAATATAGCCCATCTTCCGCCAATGGCTTCGTCTGCTTGTACTAGAACAGAAAACGGTCTCACAGTGATAGATGTATCTTGTGTATACAATCTGCCTTGTTTTTCTACAGAAACATCAACAATTTCCCCTCTGTTATTGATGTCTACAGAAATTTGTGCACCTGTTCCTGTACCTACAATTTCGGTGCTCGGGGCTACAAGATATCCTCGACCAGAATCCTGTATATCTACTCTTGTTAGCCTACCGTCTTCAATCACAGGTTCCAGTATCGCTGTTCTTGCTCTTGCTACACCAACAAAATCAAGGTCTAATCTTGATTCTACTGTCCTGTCATATAGGCCAAGTGCAAACCTGGGCGGGTTTTCCTGTTCTCTCAGGCGACTTATATTTCTTTCGTCTGCAACAGGAGACCTTGCAAACACTCTGTTAATTCTTTCGACAGTCTGTTTAAGTGCTTCTATTCTGTTAACAAACCAACTCTGTCTAGGAGAATTTAAAACTCCGTATTTTTCTTGTTCTGTTAATTCTCTTGCAGGAACTGCTCTACGCTGCTCATCAAAACCAACAAGACTGTCGAACCATTTTCTTTCTACATCAGTCTTTGGCCTGCTGCTTGACAGTCCGTCTGTTAAAATTTGATACTCGTTGTGAATGTTTATTGACTGATCCTGGATCGTCCAATATTGGAATTTTACTGCTACGTCTTGATCACGTATTAGCCTGTTAGAATTAAAGATTGCAAATTCTGTAGCACTAATTAAAGCAACAAACCTATATCCGGCTCCTGCAGGGTCTCTAATTAGTTCCGAAATTGCAAGTGCACTGATATTTCTGTCTGGAATGTTTGGAACAGTTTGTTTATTTCGCACCCAAAAGTATCTTCTAGTAGCAAAAGATCTAGTAGTTTTGTCAAATATTGTTTTTTCTACATACGCAGAATTTCCCTGTTTACTCTGGCCTGTGATTCCTCTACTAAATCCATCCGCAGTTTCGCTTATAGTATCCCATTGATTAGGGGTTAGATTGGATTCTACCCATTCATAAACATCAATTGTGTTAAAGTCAGAGAACAGAGTATTCCAGTTGTTAGTAGCAAACAGTGTTCCTCCTACATAGGGATTTCTAAATTTAGCAGTTGAAAGATCCCACCAAATTTCTCCTACTTGGTCTTTACCCCAGCTTCTTGTAGCATTTACTTCTACATCTTCGCCGATTGTATATACAGCAGGGTCATAAGGAGTTTTATAGGAAATCTCTTGTTCAGCCACTCCGGCAATTTTGCCTTGTAGCGGATCGATATAATCAAGATTGTCTATCAGCTGTTGAGTAGTTCTATCGTAAATAACTGCCTGTTTTATTTTGCTAACATCCACAGTAGGTTTGACTGTTCTTAAGGTACTCCACAATTTTGAGTCGCGTTCTTTTGCATAGTCTACTAACAGCCCTTGATTTCCTGAATCTAAACTAAGCATAGGCAGTCCTACATACACATGATTTTTGTTTGCATACAGATTTCTGCCGAAGAATCTTACGCCTTCTTCGTCTAGATCAATTGTTTCTCCGAACAAGAGAGAATCATCAAATAATTCAAATATTCTTACTACACCAGTGTTAGGCGTAACGTCAACAAATTTAGTTCTTGCACTATCAAAAACAGTTTCACCATTGTCAAAACTTGTTTCTATTCTTGACCCACCGTTACGACTTGTTACTGCAAGAAAATCATCACTGAAACTTACTCTTATACCAAACTGTTCGTTGCGTTTTCTGTCCGGACCAAACAGTGTTTGATGTAATTCAAATTCTCCGTCAACTTGTTTATAAACAAAAACTTTGCCCTGATTTATTTCTGTGCCGTCAAAATCAGGAGATCCTACTGCAATAAATCTTCCATCGCCGTTAATTGAGATGCTTATACCGTAATTTTCATTTTGATCTGGTTGTTCTATTGTTTGTGTCTTGACATACAATCCATTAAGATTTCGATAAACAAAAACTTTTGTTGTATTGTTGTTGAATCTTGCACTTGTTACTAAAACTTCTCCTCGATTGTCAACATCAAAGTCTATTGCAAATTCTGTAAGCCCTTGTGCGTCTATAACAGTTGTATTGTCAAGTACTAGTCCTATATCATTAGGAATAAAGCCGGTATAGTCAATCGGCGTTGTAAGAGACTGCCATTCTTCTGGCTCAAATATACCTGCAACAATGTTGGTTTGTGCTTCAAGTAATTCTCCATCTTTAAAAACAACGTCGCCTTCTACATAATTTCTCGTGATAGAAAATTCGCCTTGATACCTCTTGTCTTTGCCAAGGTCCCAAGCGAACTCTTGGGTGTTTTCTGTTCCATTTTTAATTGTGTAAATTTTACCAAAATTATTCTGGGTAGCGTTTCCGCTGGCATGAACATGCAGCCTTGTAAAATCGTTAAACGCAGAAAACTGTACATCACTGCCTAAAAATTGATTATTATCTCTTTGCGGAACAATGTAGTCATTAATTCTGGTCCAGCGATACGTTCCTGATCTTTGAAGTATCGTGTAATATCCTTCGCTTTGTAGTGTGGAAGCTTCTCCTGCAAGTCCTGCAGGTACATTATACACTTGTTGCCAATCTGCGTTTTCAGGAGCAGGAATATTTGCAGGTCTTGGTCTGCCTTGCACAATATCAGTTTCATAAAACCAATATTCTCCGTCAATAATTCGGTCTTGTTCTTTGTCTTCTAAACTTATTTGAATGTTCTTAGTAAACACCAACATCTGGCCTATGCCGTCTGGTTCAAATCCCAAGCTTCTTGACTGTATCTGTCCAAAAACCCTGAACCCGGCTGCCGGGTCGTACACAGGATCTCCTGATCCGTCTGCTAAAAACTGTATTTCTCTGTTTTCGCCAAAGTCAGCACCTGTTGCCCATGTGCCTTGGACATTTTTCACATAGATTCTGCCGCTTACAGTATCAAACCTCTGATAGAACACTACTTCAGCTGTTCCGAGGTTTGTGACATCCTGCACTGTAATACCAACTTTTGGTTCTAGAGGAACACCTCCCAAATTCCTAGTAATATCAAAATCAATGTATCCGTCCCAAATGTCTTGAACTGTTTGTGTTTGATTGAGATCTTCCAGTGACAGACCAATTAACTCAGGATCAACAAAAGAGTCTGTTTCGAAGTCACGCAGGGGATTGTAGAAAAATTCTATCTCATCTCCGACCGATAAATTATCAGTTAACTCTAACGGCGATCTTACGGCATAAAGGTCGCTTAGGAATTCTCCTACTACGCCTTGTGGTCCAGGATTTCCGAAATAACTAAGTGTGACAATTTCGCTGTTTCTGGTGTCGAAGCTGGAAAATGCTTTGCTTGCAAAATCTAAAATGTTAAAATAGAATTTTTCAGGATCAGTTTCGCCTGTGGGAATTACGTCTAGATAAACCAGACCCCTGCCTTCGTCTGAATTGATTTGATCTACATTGATGTTAAATCCAAGGTCAATCTTCCATAATCCTTGCCATACTTCGTCGGCACCCACAGCAGTTTCTCTACCTGCTACTGTTTCATATTCTCCTACAAACTCGCCTATTTCTGTAGTAAGAGACCCGCTGGCAGTAAAGTCGCCGTTTTGATTTTTGATATAGATTGTGGCAACAGCAAGTTCATTGTAAACAAATGCAACTTCTCCTGTTGCCGTGTTTGATTCTACAATTTGCCCAACGCTGGGAATATTTGTTGCAGCTTCTACAAATAAAACGGAATCAATCTTTTCTGAGATTACATGCAGATTGTTTGTTATAAATCCAGTATCAATACTAGGAATGTCTCCTCCAAACGGCTCTACAGGCGACAAATCAGTTTGATCTTGGTATGCATATGACACATCATTCCATTTAAATTTTAGGCTGTACCCGGGCTCCGAGCCGTCGTATTGCTCTATCGGTGCTTTTACCAGGATATGATCTGTTTCAACGTTTGTAAAAGGAAACTTGCCTGTAATGATAGTGTCGAAAGACGGTGCATTTTCAAAATCTAATCCAAGATCAACAAGAACTTGGGGAACTGATTCAAAAGATTGAAATTCCACACTGTTTGTTTCTGGCAGGATATCAGTGTTCGCTCTCCACAGATTATCTTCAAAATCTACAATATCGCCTTGAGAATATTCTAGATCAGTTTGATAGTCTTCTTTAAATTGTGTTTTTACATTAGATGCACTGGGGGACCCTATAGCAATAAATCTTCCCGTATCGCTAACTGCAACACTGGCCCCGAATCTCTCTGGTGTTGCAGAAAGATCGTCTGTAGGTTCGATTACCTGAGAAAGTTCAAACGGATTGTTTTCTGTACTTCTTGTATAGACGTATACTTTGCCCGATTCGTCATCCGGACTGCCTATAGCAAGAACAGTATTTCTGCTGTTTGTGCTAATTGCTGTGCCATAATTTTGATCTTCATCTAAGCCAAGATTAAACAATGTGTCTGATATAGAGAACTGTTTTTGTCTATCAATGACTTTAGGAACGCTTTTATCTGTTTGATCCAACCATAATCTGTTAACTCCATTGTCAATATCAGTGACAATGCTCTGAGCATTGTCTATGCTGGTAAATCTTGTTTTAACAAATCTAGAAATAGTACCGTTAACTGGTCCCAGTTCAGGAGGCTCTATGATATCTCCCAGAAGAATTAGCCTGTTATTTTCTATTCTTACAATTTCGTAAATGCCAGATGGTGCACCTATATCATAAACAGCAATTATTTCACCTACTTCAAAATCTGTTTTTGTATCTGTTAATTCTACAAATATGCCCGCTTCTACAATTTCGGATACAACAATTCCTGTGTTTGCTCTTACATTTGTATAAACCTGCCAAGTTTCTTTATCGTTTCCTACCCAGATATGATCTCCAAAAGAAAGATCGTTTATGTCTATTCCGATTATATCTCTATAACTGTCTACTACAAAGTCTACATCATCTGGATTTACATAGCCGCTTTCCTTAACAAAACTTTCTGGCACCTGAGTTTCTGGAAACGGTCTGTGATTATACTCTCTTGGCTGTATGCCCACTTCGCTGGGAATTATTTCATAAACAAGGTCAGTTGCCTCTGGGTCTCTTCTGGAGACTAGTCGAACAGGCTGCGGAGATCTCCTAAATCTTGTTTCATCTAGCGGATATTCTACTTCTTCAAAGCCTTCGCTTGCTCCGTATTGTGCAGACTTAATTGCCCATTCTTCAAAAAACTCAACGCTTTCTTTATCATCTGCACTTAGAGCATCGAACAGTTTTGTAAATGCGTTTTGTGTGCCTTTTTCTCTGATAAATCCCTGATAAAACTTGTATTGGCTTACATCATCATTAATTATATTGGCAAGATAATCTCTGTTTTGATAGCCTATAAGATGCTGGGCAAATCTCTGTTGTTCAGCATCAAAGTTATCACTATCTAGGTCATAGAAATCGGCAAATTGAGCAGATCTGTAATCAAAGTTGGGCAGCAGACGAGATTCTGGTCGCTCTGGAAGTTTTGCCCAGCTTTCTTCTTGAAATTCTGCAGAGCCTACGACCCGTGTGTCTGCTGCATAGAAAAATTCTTTGTGCCTTACAACGTCCCCTATGTCATAATCTCGCCACTGTTCCCAGTCTTTGATGTCCACTTGATCCAGAATAAACCCAGGAATATTAATGCTTCCATCCCAGTCTGTTGTTCTATACCCTAATACTGAGATTCTTTCTTGCCTATAACCTGCTGCTTTGTCATATATTACGTCATTAAAACTGGTTCTGTCATCAAATAAAACGACGTGTTCTTTTTGAACAAGCGGTATTCTTAAACCATAAATTCCATCTGCAGTTATTTTTGGTCGTATTTCAAACTTGCCCACATCCTCTCTGGAAATACTAACAAATTCTGGCTCAAGACGGCTTCCGTCAACTTTTAGTATTCCGTACCCGTACAGACTGTCAAACACAGAGTCGACCGACTCAAAATCAGTTTCCAGTGTGATTTTGAATGCACCGGGCGACAGAGAAATAACTGAACCTTGTGCCCAGTTTTGAGTCGTCCAGAACAAGAATTCTTTTGCTGAAGTTGTCCAGTTAGCTACTTGCCTTGAATCAGAATCAAAGTGATCGAAAACAAATCCTTGGCTCTCTAGATAATGTCCATAACCTAACAAAAAATCAACAACTTCTTGTATTGACTTGAAAACAGAGTTATATGCAAGTTCTTCTGTTTGTGTTCTAAATCTTGTTCTTAACCTAGCTTCTCTGCCGCCGCGAACAGCAGGTTCTGCGATTGGAGCAAATTTACCTGCATCAAAAGAATCAGTTGTAGTATGAGTTTGTGTTACTCTGAAAAACCTGTTTTGATTTTCAACCACAGACTCTTTTGTTAGCGTGCGTCGAGGAGTCCACTGAATGATAGGTTCTGTTACACCTCCTATTCTTACCACACTGTCTGCTTCTGTGGCAATTGGTCTGTTCCACACAAACACAGGGTCTTCTTCGTTATACCCTCTTATAATAAATCCTTGCGGCTCTCGTTCAACAATTACTCCGCTATAATACAACAGTCTAGTTGGTGTGCTTTTGTTAAAAGCAATTTGATAATTTTCGTCTGGAACAAACACATTTCCTTCGCTTAGAGGAGATCTGCTATCCAATATAAATTTTAGTTTGTCTTTGCTTGCATAGCCTGCGAGCTTACCGCCAATTGACACATCTAGACCCGTTAGTCTGTTTCTATAAGACACAAACTCTCTGTTTGTTGCAGCAGCAAACCAATCTCTGATATAGTTTACTAAACCAGATGTAAATTTTCTTTCGTTTTCGTCTATGGTGTTAGGTAAAACAAGGTCTCTCAGATTCAATCTATTGTTGGGAGCAGCGTAGATTAACTGATCAGCAGGATTTCTAAATTGTCTAGACCTGTCAAATGCACCGCTAATTACTCTGTTTGGCTGATTTAAAAAGAGAGCAACAAGGAGTGCAAAAGGATACTCAGAACTACGTCTCCATGCAGTTTCTACAGGTGCATGGTCGCCAAATTTCCAGTCTGCTGCTAATCTGGTTGATCTGATTGTTTTGATTAAGTTTGTTGCAGTCGGAGCAACTAGATTGCCATTTTCGTCAACTGGGAGATAAGCTGTAATATTTGGTCTTTTGAATTTTTCTCGTGTTTCAGGCAACTTGCCCGGTTCGCGAACAATTCCCTGCTCGAGGTCTTCCCATAAAAGCAAGTTATTGCTTGTGTACGGTGCTTCGCCGTACTCTTCGTCCCACCATTCGGGCTTTTCTGTAAATCCCAACATTTCCCAAGGATGTGTGTGAGGACGATCTGTATCAAAAATCTGTTTATATACACTTCTCCAGTGTCCTTGTAAAGGCTTGTCGAATCTAGATTGTAGTTCACTGTGATTGTATGTAAACGGATTTGCATCATTGAATGCAGAATTATCTGTAAAGTCACTGTCTACAAGACTTAGCCACTGCGTAAAGTCTCTTGATAGCACGTTGTCTATTTGCGACCGAGACAGTCCGGTGCTTCTGTTATCACCAGGCAGGTAGTCAAATATGTCAAATACCTGTGTGTCATATTTTATCTTGATATTGTTATAGATTCTTTTTTCTAGTTCTAGTAGCAGGTCGTCTCTGAAATCGCCAAACGCCAGTGTTATGCTACCGTCGTGACCCTGAATCACGGTTCTTGGTTCAGCATAAGTATCGTCCACAAAAATTGCAGGCTCGAAAGCAGGGTAAATTCCCAGCTTTGTAGGGGTCGCAGGAATAAAATTTGCATCAGTGGTTTCAAACTCTCTAATTATAATTTCGTCGCCAACTTCTGTGTCAAATTTTAGAACAGCGAATCCTTCGTCGTTGAATTCATAATCCTTGTTTGCCAATAACTGCTTGCCGTTAAGATAAAGCAATACAGCCTTGTTGCTAAGGCTGTTTAAAGAAAATGGTTCTGCAAGACTGAAAAATCTTTCGCCTGCACTTCGCACAGTCAGTCTCGAGACTTTTGCACCGCCAAAAGGAACCATGTCTGAAAAATAAAACGGATCTGAGTTTTTTGAGTTTGACAAAACTCTTTCTAGCACAACTTCAAAGTGTTTATCAATAGGTCCGTCAAAGGCTGTGTCTGTTGCTGTTTGTATGAAGTTTCTTTTGAATTTACTGTATTCTAATTTGGCATATCTCATTGCCTGTACAAGATTGGCATCTTCGTCCGTAAGATGATATAGAGATATTGCAAGAGGTGCACTGTGTTGCACTACTCTTTTGCCAAACTGTGCTAAGTTGCCGGCATCTCGTAGATTTCCTCTTCCAGGAAATTCTCCCCTAAAACCTTGAAAGTTTTCAACTATTGACGAAACATGATCGTTGATTTCGCCCAGTGTTATTTTGCCAAGGTCTTCGTTGTTAGGATTGCGTTCTAGATTATGCGGTATTTCATAAAAACCTCTGCTGTTCTTTGGTGCACTGCTGCGTGTTTTAATCCTAATCACCGAGTCTCTGTTAACAGGGGTTAAAAATTGTATCTGTGCTAGATCACCGTTGCCTTTTACAATTTCGTAATCTACATTCTCAAACACAAGAACATTATCTACAAACACTTTCACAATCAAGTCGTCTAATCTAGCAGAATTATCATAAACGTCTATGTCAATTAGAGGTGTTGCAGATCTTGCAACCACTTGAAATATCACGTCTTGCGAACTGAGCTCAACTGCTCTAGTCCACCCGTTTTCAAGTGAAAATTCAGTTCTGTTTCTGTAATTTCGTAAAAATCCTGTGCCTAACCCGATAGATTTTGTTGTTTCGCCTTCAGGGCAGAATATAACAGCATCTCGAGACAAATTAAAGTCAAATACAATGTCTCCTACATTTTGAACATTCTGATAAGAAAGAGCAAACCCAAGTTCAGGGTCTGAAGGTCCTGTTCCCTGCCTATAAGAAAATATAGGAGTACCTTCAAAGTCTGTGGAAGTATAAATTTCAGGGTCTGCTAAACTAAAGCCGTCGCAGTCAAAAACATCAAAGAGCGGTGGCTGATTAACAGAGTTTTTGTCTTGTGCTAGATTCCATCGGTCGCCTGTAAAATACAAAACCTTTCCGCCGAATTCTTTGCCACCAATACACAAAACTGTTTCGTCTTGCAAAGGATCTGTGTCAGCTTTTTCTAGCAGACTGATCTGTCTTTGTCCTTTAAATGTAATAAATTCAACCTGATAGATCTTGTTTTTTACAAGAACGTCTGTATCTGCTGTAAACAGAATACGCATTCCCTGCGACAAATCAATACCATCTATGTTATAACCTTGGCTTCCTTCAATTATGGAAAAAACATCTGTTGTAAAGTTGTCCACAAGATCTACAGAAGATTTTGTTTTAGTTCCAAAGTCAAACAGTTTTAATCCTGCTTCAAACTCTATAATTGGTCTGGTTGCTCTTGCGTTTTGATCAATAAACAGACCAGTTTGATTTATTTCTGCGGCTTTTTCTATAACGTCTCTATGAATCCATCTGTTATATTTGCTCCAGAGATTTCCGTCAGTTGCAGATCGATTGATTGTGATGTAATCTTTATTGCGAGGAAACCCTATTGAAAAACTGTAGGGATTTCTGTCGAATCCTTCTGAATCAAATTCCACAAATTCGTCTTGCACAAAAGCACTTGCTACTGTAAGATCATTTTCGCTTATAAGTTTGATAGAATCGCCTACGCCTTCTACATACCAATTGCCTGTTTGATATTTTTGCGGCGAAGTTGTTCCCTGAAAATAGATTTTCATTCCATTGGAAAGATCGAATCCGTTTCCTGTGCGATAGGTTTTCTTGCCTAAAATGTCTTTGTCGACATCAATAAATGCTGCTTCTTGGATGTCAAACACTCTTATTTCTCCAGAAGCATTAATATCATTGTCTGCAACATAATAAAGAATGTCTGGTGTTTCTGGTGTTAGTGTTAATTTTATAACACCCTGTTCTACGCTTTGGTTATCAGCTTCTTGGGCAAGATTAATGTCCGTAGATCTGTCCCACTTATTTGCGTCTTGAGAAAAATCAAAACCAGATCTATGATTTTGATTTGCAATATATATTTCTCCCTCAAACAACACAGTTTCTGCTTGTCTGTATGCGATCTGTGGCTGCCAAGGTCGTGCAACAATTCTCTGCTTTCTGATACTGATAGGCACGCCCGGAGAATCTATTTCAAATCTATATGTGATGCCTCGATATAATGTGAGAGCAGGATTTCTTGTTAGCCCGTCTGGGGTAAACACAAAAGCATAGTTTGTCTGTTCGTCCACACTTGTCACTGTATAGGTAGACTGAATATCTATTGACTGACCTGCAACCGGTACAGGATCAGGTCCGTTTGGTAGCCAGAAATATTCTCTAAAGTTTGTAAATTTGTCCCAGTCAATGTGAGGATCCCACGCATAATATTCCTGTCTGTTAAGCAGAGAATGATCTGCCGTGGATCCTCGTAAATTGTTTATTTGATTGATATAATCGTTATAGTCCTGATAAAAATCTAGGTTATCTAAATCATCTTTAATTACAGCAGCTGGTTCAAGCTGATAGTCCTGTCTTGACTTTGACACATCGGGAACATAGACGTCTTCTACCTGCCTAGCCTTGGCTTGACGTTGACCAAAGAAGCCACTTATCTTTTCCACTTGTCCTGGCTGTATAAATTGATCAAAAGTAGACGACAGAAATTTGTTGTTTACCTGAGTCCTGAAGTACCGAGGCAAGTGCTGGGCACTGCGTCGTCTGTCGTTGTCCCCTCCAGGCAGAGGAAATTCTTTTTGATCGTCATTAAATGCCATTATCTAGTTGGCCTCCTGTTGTGCTTTGTATTCCCTGTGGCCTTGATTGAGATTCTGTTATTACAGAACCTTCTGCTCGCAATCTACTGGCTGTATTTTCGTCTATGATATCTATATCTGCAACAGTTGCAGCACTGATAAAGATTTCGTCTGACTCGCTCTTAATTTCGAATAAACTGCCGAAACTTTGATCTAACTGCACAGGCACAATTACAAAGGATGCAAGGTCTGGTGCCAGTTGATTTACAACAAACGCAGCAAGCTCTGAAAAGTAGAATGTGTCACCGAAATCCCAGTTATCGATATTAAAATATCTGTTTATTGCACCGATAGTTCTTGATTTTAAGTCGTTGTCGTTGATAACCAAATCAGGATTTTTGATTATTTTGAATTTTGCACGCAACTCTTTTGGTGCTTTTTCACCGAAAAGCGGCTTATATCTTACAGGATGATATATTATCTCATCACTGATACTTTTAATAGCATTTAGTTCTTGCCCAAATTGCACAAAAAGAGAGTCGCTGCTAGGAGGCAGAGGTGCATCTGCATCTACATCCTGCAAAAATCGTCTAAACCTTCTATCATACTGCCTAGTTAACAGATAGGTATCAATTATGTTTGTTGAACTAGGATCAATTCGTTGATTTTCTCCTGTTGAATGAACATACTGAAATTTCAATAAATCGATTCCTTTTTCTGCTCTAAAATCAGAAGTAAGTTCTAGTGTGACTGTGTTTCTATTGAATATTTCAAATACATCTTCTTCAAAGAAATAAAACAGTTGTCGATCATCATATTGGCTGAGAGGACCTATATCCTCTTTAGTTCTAAAAACCTTGACGCCTATGTCTTCCTGTGTGGTGTAAACAAAATCATTAACTCCTTCTGGCGAAGTAATCAACTTTAAAAAAACCAGTTTTTCTATTTCGTTTGTTTCTGGATCAACTATGTCTTGAAATGTTTCTGGATTATCTACAACGCCGTCGTCGTCAGAGTCGAAAAAACCTACCACGAGTTTTTTGCTGTCCACATAACCCTGTATGTCTCTAAATTCTGACACAACTTCCCAGTCATATTGCAGTCTGAGAGGTTCCGCACTGTCTGGTTTAGAATTTATTGGCAATATACTGATTCTGTCTTTCTGTACTCTGCCTGACCGAGGATTGAAGTTTTTTGAGTCTTCGTCGAAGAAAAATCTAATTTCTCTGTCACTTTCAAAAACATATTTTGTAGAACGATGTGTAACAGTATATGCTTCGCCGTCGTTTTCAAACAGCAAGAACCAACTTGCATCTAGATTTTGATTTGTGGTATCACCAGTTTTACCTGTAGAAAAGTCTGTAGTAGTGTTGAGATTGGTTTGTGTTATAATACTCCACTCGCCGTTTCGCCGGTCATACCGTAAACCAAAAGTTCTAAAAGAAAATACCTGATCAACCAATTGCTGTGCTGTTTGATCTGTCAAAGATCTGGGAAGAGCAGGAATAACCTGTGTCAGACGTGCACCCGTTGGAACAGCTTCGTTAAGAGCAACCGGTCCTACGGAGTCTGCAACTTCTGTGCCGTCGCCTCTAATACTGACTACTTTGGCCCAAATCTTGGTGTCGCCTCCTCTAAAATCTGGTGCTCCCTGAACCAGTTCGCCGTTAAAAAAATAGTAACCTGCAGGTGCTTCAAATTTGATTAGACTGTCTGTTTTTACAAATCTGTAATTGCTGCCTGTGAAAGCAGCAAGTTGAATTCTTATGCCTCTTTCATTTTCTACAAAACCTGTGGATTGATTTGTCTCTCGCGTATTCTGCTGCCATGTTCCTCCTAGATCGTCTATAAAGATTTTAGGAAAACTGTCAAGGTAGAAGTTGTTTAATTCTGTGCTGGCTAGAATCGGTTCTATGTCATTTATAATTGCACCTTCTATGTCAGTGAGTGTATCAAAGCCAAAAGAAATCTGCGGTAATTCTCTTACTTTATACAACGCACCGTCTGTGCCAAATAGATTTACTGTGGAATATTTGCCCGTGCTGTCTACAAGATCAAAAAATCTAGATACACCAGAACTTGTTCTGTTAATGCTTTTGGCTTTTACAATTTGTTGGCTAACTGTAAGCGGAGCAAGCTGATAATCCTCTCCTGTTATCATTCTATTTTGTGTGTAGAACAGAGCAGGAGCATTTCTTCGGATAGATTCGTTTGTTTCGCTTCTTGCACTGTTATCTACAGTTTCTTGCAATCCCAGTGTAAGAGTAACGGTTTCTGGCTGTCCTGTTTGACTGACATAGGAAATTCTAACAATTATGTTACGTAGATCGCTTGGGTTGATTTGTAGCGGTGCATTTATGCTTGTTCTATAATACACTCTGAATCTGCCATTTGGAATCTCTCCAAATGTTCCGTCTGCAAACACAAGACCGATTCTGTCATCTGCTCTGGTAGTAACTGCGTAAATTTTTCTACGATCCTTGTCAATACTGTTAAAAATCACATTGTTGCCAGCAACTGCGTCTACACTGGTCCATAATTCGCTGCGTCTATCGCTTAGGTTAATTTCATATAACCAAACGTCTGTGTTGTTGATGTTTTGTGCATCAACATTTACCGTCTGGTTAGCAACAGGATTGTCTATTGTAAAGTCGCCCTGGTCCAGTTCGCCTTGTCTAAAATGGCAGAAATATCCAGTGTTTGCACTGCCAGGCCCTTGTCCGTCGTTTCTGAACAGAAATCCCAGGCTGTTTCCCGGAAGCGGTGGTTCTTCTAGAATACTGTTTGGAGTTATATCTGCAGAAGTAACTTCAAACTGTACGGTTCTTCCGTCAACAGCCTTGTTGAATCCGAATACAGGAACTTCAGGATTTACACTTCGTATTTTGTATTTTTCTGTTCTTAGTCCCTGAATTATTTCACGCTTTTGAGGATTTCCAATTTGGCTGTTTTGAGGCAGTGCTGCATTTAGAATTCTTTCAAACTGTTCACGCCAGTTAGCATTTGTAGGGTCATTCCATGCAATTGTTCTGTTTGCAAGGCTGTTGTTATTGCTGTCTCTAACACTTTCTGTTGTTGAAACTGCTGTAATTTTTAATAAACCGTTTGCTGCTTGATTTCTTTTGGGGTTATAGCTCAATAACCGAGCCAGTCTCAGAACACTTTCTCTTCTTTCTGCAAGATCAATGTAGTTTTCTCTGGCATTTAAATCTGTTCTAAAAGCAAGATTTTGCCCTAGAAACGCAATCATATCAATTAATGCCAGATACTCTGAACTTTCTATGTAGTCATTGAAATCTTCAGGATAGTTCTCTCTGAGATAGTTTATTAAGGTGCGACGAAGATTGTCAAAATCATAACTTTTGAAATCAGCGTTTCTGAATGATTCGTATATTCTTTTCCAGTCTTCTGTTAACAGCAACCTGTTTTGTCTGTCTGTTGATGACATACTGTTTCCTTGCTTGTTTTGTATTTAGCGGAAAGAATTAACTGGTAATTTAATTAATTGCGTTTTCTTGATCAAAATCAATACGCATGCTTTCAGAAATGTTGTAGTTTAGATATCGCAGAGTTGCTTCTATTTGTATGCCTTTGTCGTATTCGTCAACTACAATCCTTTCTGCCACTACTCTGGGATCACTATTGATTATTTGTGTTACATCATCTGCAATAATTTGTTTAAGGTCATCTGTCAAGGGCTCAAAAAGCACTGCCCAGATTATGGTTCCAAAGCTGGGATCACTTAATTTTTCGCCTTTCTGGATGTGAAAATGATTGATAATGTCCTGTTTGATAAGAGCAATGTCGTATTTTTTCCAGTTTGTGTCGTCAGGATTAACTGTGCTAATTCCTCTATAAGCTCTGCTCTCAGGCGGAGCCTTTGGTTTTTGATTAGCAGGAACATTGACCTGTTTGTATATGTTTTTTTCTATTGTGCTCATCAATATATTTAACCGTTATTAGTGGGCTTGAATGTGTCTCTAGTAGGATTATACTCGCCGCTTTCGGGAGCAGGTTCATCCGATTTGATGTCTGTTTTTTCTGGAGTAAAGTTGAGAGGTGCAAGATTTTCATGATGTAGCCAAGGTTCTCTTTGTGGCATTCTTTTTAGAATAGATTCTATTTCTCCTGGCTGCGAGCCGGGCACAGTTCCTGGAAGCACAAAAGAATCTAGAGGCTCTGCCTCATCCGCTGTAGCAGCAGAAGGGCCGTTCATGTGTATTATGCTGGCTTCCTCCACATGATTGCCTCCGGATTTTATATTTGTGTTTTCGTTTGCTGTAAAATTATTATTACCGTCTTTTGTGTTTACATCTAAATTGCCTTTTTGAGTTGTAATCTTTCCGCCATCACCGATTATCAACTGAAAACTTTCTACACTTTCTTGGGTGATATTTTGATTTGCTTTTATATTGAAATCTCTTCCAGCTTCGAAATTGATATCTCTGTCTGCCTTAAAGTTTAGGTCTGCTTCCGTGTGTACAGATACAGAATCTTGAGAATATATGTCAATTTTGCCGTTGGAAGTTAATTCTACCCAGGCTGTGCCACGCGAATTTCCTATATAGATTAAATCCTCGGAATTATGCATGAGAATT
>SL_4KL_010_BRINEDRAFT_10000092_pt1 | contig 37047 bp, 35 predicted proteins | sample SodLak_010_BRINE_2_FD_10664 | JGI IMG/M metagenome (IMG submission 10664) | reverse complement strand
GTCCAAGGATTGAATACTCGGAAGTAAGGCTGTGCATCCGTACCAATTGAGTATGCCCATTGTATTCCTCCAATCATTGAGGCGACTTCAGCATCCACAAACATTTTTTTGTAGTAGCTGTGTAAGTCTTGCCAGTCCAACCAAAGGTCTTTACATGCGAAGCTTGTGACAACCATGCGCAACCGGTTATGCATCCAACCAGTTCTTTTCAATTGCCTCATTCCTGCGTCAACGAATGGAAAACCTGTTCTTCCGTTAATGAATTTTCTCCAGTGTTCGGCAGCTTCTTCTTTTGTTCTCCAGTTAAGGCTTTTGAACTGTTCCTGTAAAGGTTCATCGACTGATCTAGGATAGTTGTATAGCATTTGGAAGTAGAAATCTCTCCAGGCTAACTCTTCTTGCCAGGTCTTAATACCTGAAGTATCAGTGTTTGGGTTCCGGGCTTTTATTCGTTCTGCTTCCCAGAAGCATTCTCTGATTGAGACTGTACCAAATTTCAGATGCGGGGATAATTTGCTTGTGGCGTCTTTCCAGGCATAGTCTCTGTTTTCGTTGTATCCCGGTATTTTTTCTTTGAATTCTTCTAGTCTTTGTTTTCCTTTTTTTCTGCCCCCTTGCCATACTTGCATGTTTTCTGGTTTTTTGAAGCCGAGTTGTTTGAGCTCTGGTATCTTGTCGGATTGTATTTCTGGTACTCTGTATTTTCTTGGTTTCTCAGGTCTTCTTTTCTCTTTTTTGAACCATTTTTTTGCGTAGTATGTGTAGACTTTGTAAGGATTGTTGGAGTTGGTGAGTATTTCTTCTTTTTCGAACATTACGATGTCTTTGAATGTCTTGACCGGTATGTTGACGTGTTTCTCTATTTTTTGGTCTCTTTTACGGCTGTATGGAGAGTAGTCTTTGTTGAAGTATATTTTGTCGGCTTCGGTGTCTTCAATAATTTTTTGAAGTTCTTTTAATGGTTTTCCGTGGCTTATAACAAGTTTTTTGTGTTTTTGTTGTCCTAGTTTTTGTTTTAGATGTTTGAGCGAGTCTCTCCAGAATTTTACTCTTGGATAGCCGAGTTCGGTGTTTTTGAAGTAGTTTTGGTCGATCACATAGAAAGGTATGATCTCTTCCTCTTGTTTGGAAGCTTCAACTAAAGCTGTGTTGTCGAACTCTCTCAGCGATCTTCGTATCCAAACAATGGTTGTCACGGTAACACAGTTATTTTTATTGAGTGATGGTTTTTAATAAGGAAATATCCTTTTTTCTGTAAGAGAAATGTGGAGGAAATTAATTGTCAGAAATTTAAAACTGGGAGCCTGATGTTTTCTGTATGAAGACTAATTTTGAGTCGAAAGCTGGAAGAAGCTTCAAACCCGATCATTTCCCCATTATATTTCGTGAAGGTCAGATAGTGTTCGATTTTAAGAAGAGCTCTCCAAGAATTGACAAAGTAGGGGATCAAAAAACACAGACACTGGTTTTAGAACATAATACAGTAGTTATGAATCCGAAAAAGGCAAAATCTTTCAAGAGATTGTTGGAAAGAAATATAGAAAAGTATGAAGAGAAACACGGGGAAATAGAGATAGAAGATAGGCAGGAGACGACGGAAGAGCCTGAGATAGAAGATAGTCAAGATTATATAGGCTAGAAAGAAGGGGTTTTTTANTGGTGTTGGAAGTACTTGTTTAATTCTTCTTTATTTTCTGATGGTCCGATAAGTATTACTTGATCTTGTGATTCTAGTTCAATTCCTGGATTCTTATTTACTGTTTTTTTATTATTTTGAAGTACCGATACAATCTCAAATGATTCTGGAAATGTTCCTTGTTTCTGCAACTGTTTTGGTGTTTTACCCTCTATTTTTGAGCCTTGTTTTACTGAAGCTCTTAATATTTCATTGTTTTGAGGTAGATTGGCTAGTTTGACCAAGTAAGGATGTTCTATAGTACTTAAAAACTCTGATATTAGGATATCTGTGTGTGCTATAGTTTCTGAACCTATTATTTCAAATGCTTCAAGATATTCATCGTTTTCCACTCTTGATACAACTTTTGGAACACCATATTTTTTGGCTAGACTGGAAACCACCATGTTTTGGTTGTCTTCCGGCAGTGCAGATATTAATGCATCAGCTTTTGTTATGCCTGCGTCTTCCAATGCTGTTATTGTTGAAGGAGGTTTATTGATTACCGTTGCTCCTGTCGAGCTGTAGAGTCTTTCGCATTTGTCTTTGTCTTCATCTATAACTACTACATCATGTCTGCTTTCCAGTCTTTTTACGAGTCTTCTTCCAAGTGTTGTTATGCCCGCTACTACTATGTACAATTTTTTCCCTCCGTTATTTTGTTTCTTTGAAAAGCTCGCTATTAAATATTGCTAGAAGCGGAAGCATCTCTAGTCTTCCTGCTAGCATCATTATTGACCAATTGATCTTACTGAAAGCTGAAAGCTGTGTTATCTCTGCATCTGCCATGTATACAGGTCCCATGTTACCGGCTGCAGACACTGACCCTGATAGAGCCGCCATAAGTGTGACATCATCGAATGCTAGAACTAGTACTGTGGAGACTGCTACCATAGATATCCACACAAAGAAGATAACAGCGATTGTTTTGACCACATGATTTCCAAGAATTTCGCCATCTATCTTAACCTTGTTGATAGCCGAATTAGGAAGCTTATAAGATTTTAAGCGCGTCTTTGACAGTTCTAACATTGTTTTTAAACGGAATATTTTGATTCCTCCTGATGTAGATCCTAGAGAGCCTCCTATAAGCATTACTCCGATTATAACAGTTTGTAAAGCTACCGAAAAAGAAGTAAGTGTTAAAGTAGAGTAACCTGTGGAGGAAAGTACAGCTGTTGCTTGAAAAGCTCCATCAAGAACAGCTTGATTTCTAGAAAACCCTGACCTAAACAGTTCAAGAGACATAAAAATAGATAATACAACCGCTATCTTCGAATACAGCTTGAATTCCGAGCTTTGTAACAAAGGTTTGTAATCAGATCTGAATAAACGATACAGTAAGACAAAGTTTGCTCCGCCCAAAAACATTAGGAAGATTGTAGCAATAGTTATGGCATCAGAATTGAACGCTGCAATACTTTCCGACATTGTCGAAAATCCTCCTGTAGATATACCTGAAAAAGAGTGTAATAACGCATCAAATGCCGGCATACCAAGTACTATGTATATAGCCACAAAGACCGATGTTATAAAACCGTAAACCCTCCAAAGCTCCGTAACTGACTTCGTAAGTGAAGGTCTTATAGATCCAGAATCAGTTTTATGAGCTTCTGCAGAATAAAGTCTTCTTGTTACTCCTCCAGACTCTCTTATAACCGCAACAAAGAATGTAAGTATTCCAAGACCTCCGATCCACTGTGAGAAAGATCTCCAAAATAGAAGTGAATTCGAAAGATCTTCCGGATGCATAACTACAGAGATTCCTGTTGTAGTGAGACCTGCAGCAGATTCAAAGACTGCATCAACCATGCTGAGCTCTATCATAAAAGGTATTGAACCAATAAATATTGCTAAAATCCATCCCAGAACTGTTGAAAACATAGCCTCAAGGACTGTGGGTCTATCTTTATCACCAATACGGTGGAGCATATAACCCAGAAAGAATGATAGAGCTGACGCCCATATAAAGCCAGAAAGCTGATATGCAGTCTCACCATAATAGATACCAACCAAAAAAGGTGTGAAAACTAATAATGCAAAGATCTGCAAAAAACTCCCTATAATTCTAAGCGCTACTCCCGTCCTCATATCCAATAAACCAGATTTTACTTTTTCCGAATAAAAAAAGATAGTCTCCGAGTCAAAAAGTAATACTTGCCAAAAAAACGTATTTATAAAATTTAGAAACATAACTAGATTTTGCTCGGAACACCTGAAAGAAGTTTATAGGTAGACTGAGTCACAAGGTGAAAAAATACTAAATGAAAGTCACAGTTGGCGACACAGACGGCGAAACACATCAAATCGAAGTTGAAGATTCTTCAAAACTCGTAGGCAAAAAAATAGGTGATACCTTCCAAGGAGGAATAATAGGCTTAAACGGTTACAAAATCAGGATAACCGGTGGAAGCGACAAACAAGGATTCCCAATGAGAGAAACAATACAAGGGACAGGAAGAAAAAAAATACTACTTAAAGACGGTGCAGGAATCCAAACAGAAGAAGATACAAGAAGAAGAAAAACAGTAAGAGGTAACACCTTCTCAGAAGAAATTGAACAACTGAACACAAAAGTTGTGGAAAAAGGAAGCAAAAATATCGAAGAACTACTAGAAACAGAAGAAGAGTAGGAGGGATCAAACACCCCCTCTCTTATAATTAAAAAAGATAAACTCAATCTTTAGAGGTCTAGAAAACTATAATGACGAATATACCAGAAGTGAACATCGGTCTCGTAGGTCACGTAGACCACGGAAAAACAACGCTCACAAGAGCACTATCAGGTAAATGGACGGATGAACACAGTGAAGAGCTCAAAAGAGGCATCACAATTAGACTCGGATACGCAGATATCACATATTACCGAGGCGAAAACGGTCTAAACGTTAAAGAAGATGGAGAAATAGTCAGAACTCTATCACTTGTAGATGCACCAGGACACGAAACCCTTATGGCAAACGTGCTTTCCGGAGCAGCCATAATGGACGGAGCAATCCTACTAGTTGCAGCAGATGAAGAATGCCCGCAACCTCAGACNAGAGAGCACCTAGCAGCATTAGACATAATAGGTATAGAGAACATAGTAGTAGTACAAAACAAGATAGATAAAGTATCGAAAGAAGAAGCCAGAGAAAACTATAAACAGATTAAAGAATTTCTAAAAGATTCCGTGGCAGAAGATGCTCCAATAATACCGATATCAGCACAACAAGAAATCAACATAGACGCACTGCTTGAAGCATTGGATGAAAAGATACCTACACCAGAAAGAGACCTAGATACAGATCCAAAAATGCTTGTAGCAAGAAGCTTTGACATAAATAGACCTGGACAAGGATTTGAAAACATCAAAGGAGGCGTAGTAGGAGGAAGTCTCATAAAAGGAGAAATAGAAAAGGGAGAAGAAATCGAGATAAGACCAGGAATAAGAGTAAACGGAAAATGGAAAACCGTTACAACAACAGTAAACAACATACTACAAGGAAACCAGGAGGTAGAGAAAGGGAAACCAGGAGGTTTACTCGCTCTAGAAACCAATCTCGACCCTGCTCTCGCAAAATCTGACGGCTTATCAGGAAACGTTTTAGGACGTAAAGGTAAATTACCTGAGACAACAGATAAAGTAGAGATTGAAGTAGACCTAATGGATCGTTTAGTAGGATCAGAATCTGAAGAAGGAATTGAAAACATCAAAGCTAAAGAACCTCTAATGCTTAATGTCGGTACAAGTAAGTCAGCAGGCATAGTATCCAAACTAGGTAAAACCGTAGAGATAGATCTCAAAATGCCTCTATGTACAGAGAAAGGTGACCGAGTAGCTATTTCCAGACAAATAGGCTCCAGATGGAGACTTATCGGTCACGGAAAAATCATAGCTACAGAATAGTAGCACGGTTTTTTATAAGGTAAAAAACGAATGATAACTATGGTGGAATTTCTAACACCTTTGATTGATTTTATCAGTAGAGACCAGGCTGCTGTGAAAATAATAGTTACATTACTGATTTTAACAACAGGACATCTGACCGTAAAAGCTTTCAAATTATTTATAAAGAAGACCTGGATCAAAAAGAAAAAAAGTGAGAACAAGAAGCAGATAAAACGGCAACAAGAAAACCTGAAATACACAGGATATCTTCTCGACTCAATAGTAATACTAGCAGCCCTGATATACCTTGATACAGGAATAACACAAGACCTTTCACAACAACTTGCAACATTCCTACCTCAAATACTATCTGCAGCTCTGATAGTACTCCTAGGAGTCATAGTAATCCAGTTAGTGACAAGAGCAGGAGAAAAGTCCATGAAAAGAGCAGGACTACAAAACTACCTAAGAGAAATAGGTTTCTCAATAAGCGCAGTAAACATAATATCAAAACTGATAAAAGCATTCCTATACTTAATCCTCATCCAAATAACGCTAAGCGAGCTAGGGATAGGAGAAACATTTGCAAATGAACTAATACACGCATCATCATGGGCTGCCGCATTCTTAGCAGCCGCACTAATATTCTACGGCTTCAAAGACTTATTCGTAAACCTGGCAGCAGGTATATACCTAAAAAACTCTGAAAACATAAGACCCGGAGAAGAAGTAGAAATAGAAGGAGAAAAAACAGAAATAAGAAGACTGTCCTTATTCAGCACAAGTTTAGATACCAAAACAGGACAAACAATTATATCACCCAACAAAGAAATAGCCGAATCAAGAATATCCTTCAAAAGAACAAAGAATGATCTGAATACCTTAGAAGAAATAACAAGTTACTTCACATCAGAGGACTCTGATTCCACCCTACCAGCATCACTCGAAATGACATTAGAAATATTCGGATACAGAAAAAACCAGCAAGAAATAAAAAAGAACATTAAGGGTGAAGAGGCTGAAGAAGTAACAAAAGCTGTCAGAGAAATGACAAACAACGAAGTCAAATCAGCCTTCGTAGAGAGCCACAAAATAACTGATGTATCAAACGAATTCAAAACCTGGTTCAACGATGGAGCCCTGACAATAACTGAACTTGACAGATCAGAACTATTTTCAGAAGAGTCAGGTTCTAGCCACGTATTATCTCTAGCTGTAGAAGAGGACGAAATTCTAGTAGTAGATCCCAGCACAATGAACGGAGGAGTATATTTCGTAAGTAAAGAAAGATTCCAAAAAGCAGTCCAAACATCGTCAGCAGGCTACTTCGTATTAGCACCAGAGGGAACCACAGCACACTGGAGAATCAAAAACAACCTTATATACTCAGACAAAAACTACTACGATGAAATATCAAAAACTCTCGAATCAAGACTGGTAAAAATAATGAGAAAAGGTAGATTACTGAGAGACGCTATGCCCGCTTCAGTTGACAAATACATAGCCAACTGGCAGAAAAATGGAGAAGTTACACATCTGTGGTCCCCGGAGGAGTGAATAACTATTAAACTGTTAAAGATATCAGAGAACGAACTAGAAGAATTAGATGAGTTCTTTACTGAAGTTGAGAAGTCATCATTGGATCAAGTGGCACCAGAAGTTGTAGACAAACAACAAGATGTAAAGGTTAACGAGAAATCTATAGAGGAATACGATTCTGTTTATGCAGAAATACCTGTTAAAAACGCTACATTTGGCCGAGTAATGCTTGAAATAATGGAGGAGAAGGGTGTCAAAACAAACTACTCCTCAACAGCTTTCTTCACAATGGCTAAAAAGAACTATCTTTATTATGTATTGCATGAAAAAGGTGTTCCTTGCCCGAAAACAGTGGTTATAGCAAGTGAGAAATCTGCAAGAAATATAGAGAAGTTAATTCCTACACCAGTTATAGCAAGGAAAATGGAAGAGCTTAGAGAAACTGAAAAAAATATTTTAGAGAGTTCAGAAGAGATAGAGAAGTTTGTTGAAGGTGTGGAGTACGAAGAAGATCTCATAATATTTCAAGAAAACAGCGAGGGAGATAAGTACAAATGTCTCGTATTAGGAAATGAGGTGATATCCTTGAAAGATGGCTCCGAAGGATGGAAATTTGATAAAAATAGTTTAAAATATGCAAATCCCTCTGATAAAAAAATAAAAACCGTTAAAAAGGCATCAAAAGTTATTGGAACTCCTATAGCCGAAGTAAAACTTCGAGGAAATAAAGTTTATGACGTCAACCCCGAACCAGAACTAGAACTCTACTCAGAACTCGCAGGCAAAGACGTCTATAAGAAAATCGCTGAGATCTTAAAGGAGGACAAATGAAAAATGAAATTAGCGATAGTCTATGGAGAGATATCTACAACTCACCAACTCATAATTGAAAGAGCAGAAGAAATATTTGATTCTGTGCTAGCAGTGCCTGTAGACGGATTGAAATTTATACATGGAGAGGAAGGCGATCAAATACTTTACAAAGATATAGACTTGACTGATTTCGATGCAGTTTACATAAGAATAGATGACCGAGACATGATGCATGCAGAGCATTTAGCAGAAGTTTTAAACAGCAACGGTGCTTTAACCCAGGCTGAAGATGATACCTTTGCTTATGATTCAAACAAATTTTACAACATGAAAATATTGGCAGACAACAAAGTCAATACCCCCGACAGCGTTTATACATTATCCCCTGATGTGGCGGTGCAAGCTGCAGAAAAACTTGGATACCCCGTCATAATGAAGACAATCAAAGGAGCTGGCGGAGAAGGCGTCATGAGAGCCAGTAGTGAGAAAGAGTTGAAACCTGTCATGGATACAATGAAATCATTCGAACAGGAGATATGCTTACAAGAATACAGAGAACATAATGGCTCAGATACAAGAACAGTAGTTATAGGAGACTACATAACTGCTTACGGGAGAACAAGTGGAGGAGATGACTGGAGATCAAACATATCAGCCGGAGGAGAAAGAACAGAATCAAATCTGACCGAAGAACAAGAAGAGACAGCTATTAAAGCTGCGAAATCAACAGGTTTTGATATATGCGGCTGCGATCTTATAGAATCAGGAGGAGAAACATTTATATTAGAAGTTAATGCAGCTTTTGCAGTAAATGAAGAAATGAACGAAATAATAGGAGAAGACGTTATTCTTAGACTTGTAGAGCGGATGCACGAAAAAGCGTTGGAGAAAAAACGTGTAGAAAACTAGTGGAGTTCGACCAGAGCATCTATTACTGCCTTTATGTACGGTTCTTTCTTTTCCCTGATTTCCTCATCATCATAAAAGCTCAGTCCAGGTTTTGAGTTTATTTCTAGTATCCATGGCTTCCCTTCTTCATCAAAAATTGTGTCAACTCCGTATACGTATGGACCAAGTTTTTCAAATCTTTGATTGATTTTCTCAACAATATCCATAACTTCTTCAGGCACCTCATCCAATTCTATAAACTCGATTGATCCTCCTTGAGACACATTGCTGATAAATCCNCCTTCAGGAGTTCTTAGATAAGATATAACAGGTTCACCACTTACTACAACTACTCTGAGATCGTGCACCCCTTCTACTCCGAGTTCAGGTATCCCGTTTGTTGAATCAATGAAACGTTGGACAAGAAGATTGTTGTCTTTTTCTTCAAAGTCTTGAATACTATCTATCACTTTAATCCCCTTACCTCCAAAATCTTTTGGCGGCTTTATCACCGCTCTTCCATCTTCCTGAATAAATTTTGAGACATTTTCTTTAGTGGCTTTCTTTGTGTCAGATACAAGCTCAGGGAATTCTTTAAATGTCAAATACTTGTCTTTGGCAATTTTTTCCAGTTCATACGGATTCAATACGGGTAGAGACTTGTTCATATGTTCTTTAATTTTTTTAGTCTGGTCATCATGCTTAAATTTATCTAAGACCAGATCTAATTTTATATTTTGTTCTTCTACCCACTCACCCTTCTTAAATATAAATGCTTTTTCTAGTCTACCGTTTTTGTAACTTTCAAAGTTGGCTATATAGACCTTTAAACCTTTTTCATCTGCTATATCTGTAAAATACTGGTATGTACTGTTAAGATGGTTATATTTGTCTATAAATGGTTTCTCACCCTTCTTGTTAATCTCCGAGTCCCAAATTATACCGAGTTTTGTGGTCATTGATCGATTGATGCGTTGTTTAGTGATTTAAAGTTTCTTGGACTAATTTCCGGTTTTATGGTTAAGAAAATCATACTTGACACTAATTTTTTGGTGGCTCCTTTTCAGCTTTCTATATCTCTTTTTGAAGAGTTTGACAGGCTTTACAGTTTTTATAATATTTATACTATAGAGGATGCTGTTGAAGAAGCTAAAAGCATCAAATCTGGAAAGTACGGTGATCTTGTGGAGAAACTTATAGATACTCAGGACATAGAGGTGCTTGAGACCACAGGTGAAGGAACAGTCGACGATTTACTGGTAGGGCTGTCTGACGAGTACATTATAGCAACTAATGACAAAGGGTTAAAGCAGAGAGTTCTGGAAAAAAACAATCCTTTAGTGATCATACGTTCAGAAAGCTACCTGGAAGTAGTTAACGGTAGGGAACAAGACCTCTAGAGTTAACAGGCTAAATATGCATACACAATTTAAAAGTTGCGAAGAATCCTGTAATTAGTCTCTAGGACTGAACTAACTATGTACAAAAGACTGACAATTCAGGATAATGTCCGAGTGCCTCCTCAGCATTTCGGAGAAGACGTAGAGGAAAGTGTAAAAGCAGGGCTCGAATCTGAGATAGAAGGAAAAATAGATGCTGAAATAGGAGTAGTAATAGGGATAGAAGAAGTGAACTCAATTGAAGGAGGAGACATTCAACCTGAAGACGCAGGAATACATTACGACGTGGAATATCAAGCAATAGTTTATGAACCACAACTACACGAAGTGGTAAATGGAGAAGTAGTAGATATCACAGATTTCGGAGCATTCATCCGAATCGGTCCATTCGACGGACTATGTCACGTAAGCCAGGTAATGGATGAATACGTAAACCTAGACGAAGAAAATTCAATGCTGGTAAGTGAAGAACAACAGTTCACATTAGAAATTGGAGACACTGTCACAACAAGAATAATAGCAGTATCGCTTGACAACTATGACTCGAACAAGATCAATCTAACAATGAGACAGCCAGGATTAGGTAAAAAAGAATGGATAGAACAGTATGAAGAAGAACAGGAAGAAGAGGAAGGTGAAGAGTAAATGTCAGAAAAAGCATGCTCAGAATGCCACAGACTAGTAGAAGATAGCAACGAATGCCCTATAGATAAAAACAACGATCTGAGGGAAAACTGGAGCGGACTAGTCGTAGTATACAACCCCGAAGAATCTAAAATCGCAGAAGAACTCGAAGTATCAGTACCAGGAAGATACGCAATCAACATAAGGTGAAAAATTAATACTATGGAAACAAAGATTAAATCAGTAAGAGAAAACCCTCTACTTGAAAGAAAAAAAGTAGAAGTAGAATTAAAACACGAAGGCGAACCAACACCTTCGGAAGAAGACATTAAAAACCGTTTAGCAGCAGAAAACAATCTAGAAACAGACGAAATAGAAGTAAAAACCATATATACAGGCTACGGAAGTAACACATCAAAAGCAACTCTAAACGTGCACCAAGACTTCGAATACGAAGAAGATCTTGAAATAAACCCTGCAGAAAAACAGCTGGAAGAAACAAAAAAAGAAGAACCTGTTGAAGAAGAAGACTCAGGCGAAGACTACAGCGAAATAGTTTCAGGAACAATTACAGAAGCCAAGAATACTCTGGAAGAAATGGAAGAACCAGACTACCAAGCAGCACTAAAAGCAGAAAAAAACCAGAAAAACCGGAAAACACTAACCAACTGGTTAGAAAAACAAGGGTGAAAAAAGAGGATGGCAAAAGGAAAAACAGTCAAACTGTACGAGAAGTACGACGAAGACGGTGATTGCGAACTACAAAAATGTCCAAGATGCAGTAGGAACTTAGCGGAACACGAAAACCGGCTCTCATGCGGAAACTGCCACTACACAAAACACAAATAGGAAAGACCTTAAAAAAGGTCTGCAAACCTTTTTCTCTTTAGAAGAACTTCTATAAACTTCTAACAGCTAAAAACCGGTTATAACAGTAAAACATTTAAGATAACTCTTCTTATCTAGATTATATGAATTTGAAAAATTTATTAGCGCTATCTGTTTCCCTGGCACTTTTAACATCTTTAGGATTAGCTATAGATTCAAATACTGATATACCAGGTCAAGCAGGAGATTTATCTGAACAGAATTATGTGNACAGTATTGGAGCAGAGTCAGGCGAGACATCTGTAGAACTTAAGAAGCTGATACTTGAAGTAGATAAAAACCAGTACCAGCCAGGCGTACTGGAGAATGCTGGAGCTGAAATAAAACACGAATATGGTATAATAGATGCGGTCGCGGTAGAAGTACCTAAACAAGCGGCAGGACAGATGGAGAACATTAGATTTGTTGAAAGAGTGGAAGAAGACCGGGATACGGAGCTAATTCTGCCATCTCCTGATGATAATGAAGGAGAGTTACCTTCCCAAGAAGAGGAAGATGAATCTGATGGCGAGAATCAAGGAGAGGATATTACTGTGGCTGTATTAGATACAGGTATAGACAACGAACATCAAGACTTTGAGGGAAGGATAGCTGATAATCAAGATTTTACTGGTGACGGCTACCAAGATAGGCACGGTCATGGAACACACGTAGCAGGTATAGTAGCAGGAGATGGAGATTATCCCGGTATTGCAACAGAAGCATTACTGAAGAATGTTAAAGTGCTTGATGATGAAGGTTCTGGACGTATGAGTGATGCTATAGCTGGTGTAGATTATGCAGTAGAAAATAATGCTGATATAATAGTTATGAGTCTTGGAGCTCAAACAGACAACTGTGATGGTTCAGATATGTTATCAGAATCTGTAGATAATGCTGTAGATAATGGTGTGGCTGTAACAGTGTCTTCAGGAAATAGTGGTCCTGATTCAGATACATTGACAATACCAGGATGTGCTGAAAAAGCATTCACTGTAGGAGCGACCGATAGCAATGGTGAATCAATAGCAAGCTACAGTAGCAGAGGACCGACAAGCGATGACAGAATAAAACCTGATATAGCAGCGCCAGGAACAAACATAATGGCGGCAGAAGCCGGGACAGAAGACAGTTACACATCAAAGACTGGTACTTCAATGGCAGCACCATACGCAGCCGGTACAATATCATTAATGATACAAGAGAACCCGGGTTTAAGTCCTATAGATTATTATGAATCTATCCAAGAGACTGCCATAGACCTTGGAGAAGACGAAACAATCCAAGGATACGGTAAAATAAACAAGACGGCAGTTCTAAACCATATGAAAAATGGAGGAACACAGCAAGAAAATAATGATGATGAAACAACACAAGAGGAAGAAGCAGGAAATGATGAAACAAGTAACGAGACCAACGGACAGGAAACACGACAAGAACCAGAGGAAGGTGATCTTGAAGAAGAGACCAGTCAGGAAAGAATAGAAGAACAAATAGAGCTAGAAGAACAGGAAACACGACAAGAAAACAACGAAACAACTAGAGACCAAGAAAGAGAACCAAATTTCAACGAGAGATTTATAGAAGGTCTTATAACAGGTTTAAGCTTGATAGGACAGCTAATAAACTGAAGAACCAAGTGGATTCTCTCTTCCAAAAAGTGATTTCAATCACCGTTTTAACTTTTCATAGAAAATAATTCATTAGTATGAAGGTGCTTGGAGTAGAGTCTACAGCTCACACATTAGGGATAGGTATAGTTTCTGAAGAAGAAATTCTTGCCAATCAAAAATCGATGTACCAACCTGAAGAAGGAGGTATACACCCTAGGAAAGCTGCAGAACACCACTACCAACATGCCTTAGAACTTTTGAATAATGCAGAACAGGAAGCAGAAACAGAACTCAGGGATCTGGAAGGAATAGCTTTTGCACAAGGACCAGGTATACCTCAATGCCTTGATATAGGAGCAGTAATAGCGCGAACATTATCCCNAAAACACAATATACCTTTAATAGGAGTCAATCACTGCCTTGCACATATATCGATCGGTAACAGAACAACANANGCNNAAAATCCGACAACACTTTATTTATCCGGAGGAAACAGTCAAATAATAGAATACAGAAAAGGAAGATACAGAATAATCGGTGAAACACAAGACATAGCACTGGGTAACGCACTAGACAAACTAGCGCGGAAACTAGGCTACCCACACCCAGGAGGACCTGAAATAGAAAAGCTAGCTAACAAAACAGACAAAATAATAGAACTATCCTACCCCGTCAAAGGAATGGACTTCTCATTCTCAGGTATAGTTACAGAAGCACAAAGAAAAATAGGAAATACTGAAGACAGAGTATTAGCCAACAGCTTCCAAGAACACGCTTACGCAGTAACTATCGAAGCATTGGAAAGAGCAATGAGCCAAGAAAATAGCAAAGAAGCCCTACTAACAGGAGGGGTCGCCATGAACACAAGACTAAGAGAAATGATGAGACAGATGTGTGAACAGCGAGGAGCAGAATTCCACGTACCTCCAAAAGAATATTGCATGGACAATGGAGTAATGATCGCACACCAAGGACTCATAGAACTAAAAAACGGTAGAGAAACCAAGATCGAAAATTCCAGTAAAAAGCCTAACTGGAGACCAGACCAAATAGAAGTAGTGTGGAAGTAACTAATTCAAGAATATCCCAAAAACCAGTTAATTTCAAATTGTAAGATATATTAAATATGAAATCAACGTCAGAAATCGAAAACAAAATAGAAGAAGGTAAAAAAGCTATTTCCGAAGGAGGGATAGTTATTTACCCAACCGAGACAGCCTATGGAATTGCAGCAGACGCTTTAAACCCTGAAGCTGTTGACAAAGTCTTTGAAGCTAAAAAAAGACCAAGGGAGAAAGGTCTAACCGCGATAGTAGATAGTCTGGAGACGGCTAAGAATCATGCACACATATCAGAACTTGAGGAGAAAATAATAGAAGAGTTTATGCCAGGACCACTGACCTTGGTTGCGGACAAGAAATGTAGTATACCTGAGAATTTGAACCAGAAATTCGTTTTCCGGATATCTTCAGGCGAAATCGCCGATAAACTATCTGAGAATGGTCCTATAACTGCAACCAGCGCTAATATATCGGGCGCGCAAACATCCTATAGTGTAGAAAGTATTTCCAAAGAATTATTAGAGAAAGCCGACACCGTTATAGACAGAGGTAAACTGGATAAGAAACCTACCTCAACTATTGCAGAAGTAGAAAATGGGGAAATCCTAGTTCATAGAGAAGGACCTGTATCAAAAGAAGAATTGGAAGAAGTTCTTGAAGATTAGCCACCCTTTTAGCCCAGATCTTCTTGATTAATTCTTTTAACACACTGCTTGTTTCCTACGTAGAAGGGTATTCTTTGGTGTAACTTCCTAGCCTCCGTCTTTAGTACTGTTTTATCCCCATTGCTGGATATTCCTCCGGCTGTTTTGACTATGTGTGCTATTGGGTTTGCTTCATAAAGTAATCTCAGTTTTCCGTTAGGTCTACTTTCTTTTTTGGGGTAGCCGAAGATTCCTCCATAGTGGATCAATTGGTTTATATCTCCTACTAGAGATCCTCCATATCTTAGCTTAAGTTCTTCGGAAACCTGGTTTTCAAACTTTTTAAATTCCTTGCTCCAGCCCTTGTTGCCCCCAAAACCGTAGATTCTGGGGTCCGATAGTTTTAAATCATCGTTTAGAAGGGTTAAAGATCCTCCATCATTTTCTACCAGGTATTCCTCTACTTTGTCACCTTTTGTCTTTACTGCGGTTATCATTGGACCGTATAAGATGTAGAAGGATGAAATCAGATTTTCCCCTTTGCAAGGCAATTTTTTATTGTATATTCCAACTATGGTTCCTACAGTGTTATTGGATTGAATATTGGATGAACCATCTAGTGGGTCAAATGCTACTGAAACACCTTCACCACATTCGATTTTACCGCTTTTCTCTTCTGAGATTAATTCACCAATACCTTCTACATTTTTGAGTTGTTCGGTTATCAGTTGATCAGCCCAGTCATCTGCTTCTGTTTGATCCTCATTACTGGGATTTTCACCGCCTTTGTAGCTTCTTCTTTCGATTATACCTTTAGATATCTTAGGTGCTACACTTACAACAGCCTCAAATACTTTCTGAGCTACTTTTTTATCTTCCATGGGAATTTATGCTGTATTGAGATTGTTAGTTTTTGAATAGTGTTTGTTCTAATTTGTCTAGGATTTGTTCCGGATTTTCTCTTTGGAATATATTTCTGCCCACAGCTAAACCATTTCCTCCAGCCTCAATCATGGATTCAACATCTCCGAGGAATTCCTCATCGCTTCTCTTTGAGCCCCCGCTCATAACCACTTTAGTTCTACCTGTTACATTTACTACATTTTCCATTGATTCTTTGCTTCCCGGATATTTTACCTTCACCATATCTGCTCCGAGCTCTAATCCAAGTCTTGCTGCATAAGCTATCAATTTGGAATCTTTATCTCCGCTGTAATCCGGATTGTTTTCTACACCTTTTCCACGAGGGTATGCCCACATTATAACAGGTATATCATATTTGCGTGCTTCCTCCTGTACTTCTCGGAACTCTTTCCACATTTCATCTTCATGACTGCTCCCAGCATACATTGTGTAACCTATAGCATCCGCACCTAATTCTTCTACTGCATACTTAACTGAACACTGTTTAGGACTATAATAATCCTCTCTATGCGCTAGGTTAGAGTTTCCATTTATTTTTAGCAGTAGATTTACATCATCTTTATAATCTTGATAGTATTTCTCTGCTATCCCCTTCTGTACAGCTATACATGTTACCGCGTCATGTCTTGCTAATTTGAATACATTTTCAGGGTTTGCGCTTGCAGGGTTGGGTGTGAAATCTACCGGTCCGTGTTCCGTCCCATGGTCATAAGCTAGTATCAGACTGTTTCCATCACGAATTATCGGCGAATCATAAAGTTTACTCATATAGTAGTGTTTTCGTATAGATGTATCAAAAGTTTTCCCCAGATCTTCAATGCGTATGTAACTCTGTTTCGTTTTGAATTATGTCAAAGGGGAGTTTAACAAGATTTCAAATATTTAATGCTTCAGTACAGAGATCTGTCGAGTTTTGTTCTACAGTTTAGATGCTTGCTGACACCTATAGTCTAAAAAGGGAGTTTGAGTAAATATTCTTTTAGATGAGCTTGGAAGCAACATTGGCTTATGACTTGGCGCTGCTGATAGCAACTGCCACCACCCTGGGTTTCCTAGCTAGAAAAACTGGTCAACCGACTATCGTGGCTTATATTGCTACAGGATTAGTGTTGGGACCGGTTATGTTAAATCTAGTAGGCGAGTCAGAGCTTACGAAGCTCATGTCCGAGCTAGGATTAGGATTTCTTCTCTTTCTTCTAGGTATTGAGATGAATATAGATGATATAAGAGAAATCTTAAGACCTGTAACAAACATAGCAATACTTCAAACGATTTTACAAACATCATTGGCTTTTATAATACCTTTGGCTCTTGGTTTCACAATGATGGAGACTGTTATAATTGCTCTATGTACTGTTTTCGGAGCCACACCTGTAATTGTCAAACTTTTAACCGATAAAGATGAAATAACAACACTGCCAGGAAAAATAGATGTCGGAGTGCTGATACTACAGGACATCTATCTCGTTATTATACTGGCATTACTAAGCGCAGGCAACTTGACCGACCCTATTGCAGTGAGCTACACTCTAGCAAAAATATTTGTTCTTATGAGTCTTGTTGGAGGACTCTCATACTTGTCCGCAAGGTTTATACTACCTGGCTTATTCAGAAGAGTTGCCGAAAGCAAACATGCATTCTTTATTCATGGAGTAGCCTGGGCATTCCTATTTATATCCCTAACCATTTATTTAGACCTCTCAGTTGAAGTAGGAGCCTTCTTAGCAGGATTAGGTCTGGGACAGATACCATACAGAGAAGAATTAAAAGAAAGAATTCGACCTATAACAGATTTCTTTATGGTAATATTTTTCTCAAGTATAGCCCTAACAATAACAAGAAGTGACCTGCTAATTTACTGGAAAGAAGCCATAATAGCCTCAATAATACTGATGATAGGGAACTTTCTGATAATGTTTTACCTTATAGACAGAGAGAACTTTACCCCCAAAACATCATTCCTTGGAAGCATCAATATGACACAGGTAAGCGAGTTCTCACTAGTAGTGGGAGGATTAGCAGTCGCACAGGGCTTCGTAGAAAGCGAAATTCTGGGATACCTAAGTCTAATGGCTCTACTAACCATGAGTACCTCATCATACTTGATTAACTACAATCAACAGATATACAAACGAGTTGAGCCATACCTTGAACGATTCAACTCTGAAGACAAAAAAGATGTCCAACTAAAAGAATTTGAAAACCATGCAGTTATAATAGGATATAATAACATAGTAAAACGTGTTCTGCCTGTTATCAAACAAGAATACAGCGATATTATTATTGTCGACCGGAACCCTGATAACGTGGAAAAACTAAGTAGAGATCCTGATCTAGAGTACATTTATGGAGATTTCAACCACGGAGAAATAAGAAAATCTGCAGGACTCAAAAGAGCAGAATTTATCTTATCTGTCTCTTCAAACGCCTCAACACAGCATAGAATACTTAATGAGACTAATATCAAATCAACAAGATTTTTAGAGGCAAAAAGATTTGAAGATGCGGCAGAATTCTACGAAAGAGGTGCAGAATACGTTATGATCGAGGATGCAATAACTGCAGAAAAAGTCTCCGAATACTTAGAGCTTTATATTGAAGACCCTGGTATTTTCAAAGAAGAAGTGGAAAACGATATAGAGACATTCCTATGGGGTGGAAAACGTGGTTGAAGTAATATCCTCGTTAACTATAATCTTTGTAGCTTCAGCTCTAACACTTTTTATAAGTAACAAGCTTTCGCAACCAGCTATACCAGCTTATATTGCTGCAGGTATCGCTACAGGATTCTTGGTCGATCAATCAGAATTACTTACATTGGTTGAACTAGGTATAGCATTCCTAGTTTTCATATTTGGATTGAAATTTGATCCAGGAAAGCTAAACTCTCTCAGAACAGATGCATTAATAACCAATTCACTTCAGCTAGTATTAGTTGGCGTATTGAGTTTCAGTTTTGGATCTGTAATAGGTTTAGGAAGTATCCAGGCATTCTACTTCAGTATAGTGGCAACCTTAAGCTCTACACTTGTAGGTCTGGAACTTATAGAGAAAGAGGTGGACAAAAACATTATACACGGCAGACTATCAGAGTCAATAAATTTAATACAAGATCTTTTCGCAGTCCTAGCCGTCATACTAATTGGTGCGTTCATATCCAATCCTTCTAACTGGCTTGAGACATTAACCGCAGGAATAGGTATAATAGTTCTCGGAATTTTGGTAAGAGGATTTCTAATAGACACGATAGCCGAACAGGCAGAGGGATCAAGAGAACTCTTAATGCTTACATCACTTACCTTTCTGACAGCCTTCATAGGTCTCTCACAATACTTCGAACTCTCAATAGTTGTCGGATCCTTCTCAGCAGGTATAGCTGTCGCTAAGTTTCCCCACAACCTTGAAATCTTAGAAACAATGGGTTCAATAAAAGACTTCTTCTCAGCAATATTCTTTGTGACGCTGGGCGCACTAGTCAGTATTCCATCGTTAGAGACAATATTGCTCACAGCAGGGATAATATTCTTCACTTTACTTATTAAGCCAGGATTATTCACAACATCACTGCTACATCAAGGATATGACAGCCGCACAAGCTTCCTAACCTCTCTAAGCTTGGATCAAGTCAGTGAATTTGCACTCATAATAACGATACAAGGTTATTTGGCAGGCATAATTGGAGAATCACTTTTCCAAGCCACCGTACTTGCAGCAACTTTAACAATGATAACTTCTTCCTACACAAAGCTCTACGAACACAAGATATACGAAAAAATCAAAGGATACAATATTTTAGACAACCCAGAAAACAACTTACCTAAAACCAACTTCGATGAAGAACTAGAAGATCATATCATAATCCTGGGATACGATATTCAAGGAAAGAAAATCTCTCAAAGACTTTCTGAAATAGACCAAAAATTCGTAATAATTGAGAACGATCCTGAAAAAGTAACTGAATCCAAAGAGAATGGTGAAAACACAATTTATGGAAACGCACTTTCATCTGAGACCTGGGAAAAAGCAGGTTTCAAGGATGCAAAACTGATAATTTCCACAGCACCATTTAATTATGTGTCAGAGAGAGTATTAGAATTAGAGACTTCTGCCGATAAAATAGTAGCTTCTGAGGAAATAGAAAAGGCTGAAGACATGATTAAAAAAGGTGCAACCTACGTTATAGTCCCAGAAATACTAGCATCCGATCTAATCACCGAACATATACTAGGCTTGCAGAACGAAGAGAATTATGAAGAAGAACTGAGAAGGAAAAACCTTTTAGAAGTAAAAAAATACTTGAATTCCGATGAAGGATAGGAAAGTTTTCACCGGAGCCGAAGCAACGGTAGAAATAGGGAACAAAAAAGTAATTAAAAAAAGAGAACCTAAAAAATACCGGCACGAAAATCTGGATAAGAAGATTAGAGAGGAGAGAACAAAAACAGAAGACCATTTGATCAACAAGGCTAGAAAATATGGGGTTAAAACACCTAAAACAGAGAAAAAAAGTAAATACACTCTAGAAATAGAAAAGATAAGTGGAAAACCTCTGAAAAACTGTATAAATCATAGGACAGAGATTTTAGAAGATTTAGGCAAGAATGTTGCTTACCTACACTCTACAGATATAATACACGGGGATTTAACTACAAGCAACATTGTAGTAAACAACGATCCTTACTTGATAGACTTCGGACTATCTTCCAGTTCAGAAAGATTGGAAGATAAAGCTGTTGACATACATCTTTTAAAACAAGTAATAGAAAGTTCTCACCCAAAAGTAGCTGAAGAAGCCTGGAAGCATTTCAAACAGGGATATTCTACATACGAAAAAAGTGATAAAGTTTTAGAACAGTTAAGAAAGGTTGAGAAGAGAGGCAGATACAAATAAAAGATAAGAAAATTACAAACAGAGAACTATCTTTTGAACTACTTTAAAAGAATTACCGCCAAAATTACTTTTCAGACCGGTAAGGTACTCGAATAGCTGAACCGGATCATTAGGTGACTCACAAAAAATGGCAAGAATGCACTCAGACGGACGCGGAAGCTCAGGATCAGACAAACCCGTAACTAAGAAAAATCCTAGATGGGTAGAATACGACGAAGAAGAAGTTATAGATCTTATAATAAAACTCAGAAGAGACGGAGACGACCCATCACAGATCGGATTAAAACTCAGAGACAACTACGGAATACCAAGCGTAAAACAAGTGACAGACAAAACAGTTACAGAAATACTAGAAGAGGAAGGTCTAGAACTCAACATGCCTGAAGACCTCAAAAACCTTGTTGAAAAAGCAGAATCAATCCAAAAACACTTAGAAGAGAATCCTAAAGACCAAGATGCGGAAAGAACTCTAGAACTTACAGAAGCAAAGATCAGGAGAATAGCACAGTACCATAGAGACAACGGGAACATCAAAGAAAACTGGAAATACGAAAGAGAGTAAAAAAACAGAGGGGGGAAAACCCTCTTAAGACATGTCTCACCCTTTCTCTTATATTCTAAAAAACCAAGAGCAAAGAGAATAAAAAATCAAGAATTTGTTATATTTTATAGTGATTTTCTATCGTTGAAGATATCCTTAAAGAAGCAGAACCCGCAGCCGAAAAACTGGAAGAATTTGAAGGCAAAATCCGTCTAATAGGTCAGTATGATGCCGACGGGATCTGCTCGACAGCAATAGCACATGAGATACTTGAAAGACTTGGAAAAGAGTTCGAATACGAAATAGTTAAGCAGCTATACAGAGAAGATATCGAAAGATTAGCAGAGGAAGACGAAGAACTTTTACTGTTTGTTGACATCGGATCAGGACAGTCAAAACATATACAAGAACTCGTAGTCGAAGGAACCGGGAAAGAAGTGATTGTATCAGACCACCACGAACCACAGATAGAAGGCGACTTCCTGCACATGAACCCTCATTTCCTAGGTCATGACGGAGGAGAAGCAATCTCCGCAGCCGGAATGACATATCTTTTAGCAGAAACAGTCTCTGAAGAAAACAAAGACTTGATTGTCTACGCCCTTATCGGAGCCACCGGTGACGTGCAAAAACAGGAAGGAGAGTTTATGGGGCTGAACAAGGATCTCTTAGCTCGAGCTGAAGAAGAAGAGTTAATCACTAAACGGCAGGGTCTAGACCTCTACGGCAAGAGCACAAAGCCTCTTCACAAAGCCCTGATGTATACCTCTGACCCATACCTTGAAGGAATAAGCAACAATGAATCCGGAGCAATCCAGTTCCTAAAATCAACAGGAGTAGAAATAAGAGAAAACGGCGACTTCAAAACACTTACAGACCTGACAGAAGAAGAGGAAAAACAAATAATCCACGGATTAATAACACAAGGCTTCCCTGCAGAACAACTAGTAAGACCTGTATACATGCTAGAAAACGGTTACGGAATAGACGAATACTCAACCGTAATCAACGCATGCGGAAGACTAGGGGAACCCAAAACCGGGGTCAAAATACTTCTAGAAAACAATAAAAAAGAAGCCAAAAGAATATCAAGGAAATACGGACGACAAATCTCCAAGGCACTAAGATACGTAGAAAACAACAAAGACAACAAAGAAGCAATCTACGAAAACGGGATCGGTGTAATAGACGGAAAAGACGAAGTCAAAGACGACTTCATAGGAACCGTAACCACAATATCAATGAGCAACGGCTTCTTCACCAACGTACCCGTAATACTCGGAGTAGCGGAAACAGAAAAAGGAGAAAAAATCAAAGCATCCTGCCGAGCCACAAAAGACGCAGTAGAAAACGGGTTAAACCTAGGTGAAATAATAGAAGAAATCTGCGAACAAATAGACGGAGAAGGAGGAGGACACAACGTAGCAGCAGGTGCCAAATTCCCGATAGACAAAAAACAAGAATTCATAGAAAAAATAACCGAAAAAGTCTGTGGCGAAGAATAAGAACCTATTGTTTATAAAGTTTTAATTCAGGATGATACTGTATGGCTAAAGCTGTTATTCAGAAAAACTGGTATGAAATACAGGTGCCTGATATATTCAGCATCGACAATATCACAGAGACACCTGCAGAAAAGGAATCACAAGTAATAGGGAGAACTGTAAGTGAAAGCCTGACAGAACTAATGGAAGATGCTTCAAAATACTACGTGGACGTTGAACTACAAGTCACAGAAGTTGAAGGAAACAACGCATTTACAGAAATCAAAGGAATGAGCTGTAGCTCAGAATTCGTATCAAGAATGATCAGAAAAAGAAGTAACCGACTAGACCTAGTCGAAGACTTCAACACAGCAGACGAAAGGGAAGTCAGAGTTAAGATAGTCGGTGCAACAGTCAAAAAAGCATCAAGTAAAACGCTTAAAGACGTAAGAAGGAAACTGAAGGAAATAATAGAGCAGAAAACATCAGAACAATCCTACAACGAATTCATGGAGAACGTGTTCCTAGACAACATACAGGCAGAACTAAGAGACGAAGCAAACACAATTTACCCGTTCAGAGAGCTGGAAATAAGGAAAACAGAGCTGCTGAACTAAAAGCAATATAAAATTGCATAAAAAACTTTTTTTATTCCTTTAAATAATCGATTACCTGATCCAAGTGTTCTTCAGGATCGACTTTGCGGAAAACCTTTACTACAACACCCTCTCTAACCACAAAGCTTGTCCTCTCAGCAAAACCAAGCTTACGTAACACACCAAACTTTTCAGAAAGTTCTTTATTTTCATCAGCCAACAAATCGAAATTTAGATCTTGACTACTGTGGAAATCTTTCTGATCTTCTACAGAGTCTGTACTGACGCCATAAACTTGTAATCCAAGCTCTTCCAACCTCTTAATACTGTCTCTGATATTGCAAGCTTGTTTGGTGCACCCTGGAGTACTGGCTTTGGGATAGAAATAAATCAGAGAATTATCTGCAATATTTTTAGAGCTTATCTCTTCACCATTTTGATTCAAAATTTTGAAACCAGGTATCTTTTCACCCTCGCTCAGAACATTATTTCCTCTAGATTTCCAGGAACTGAGTTTAGACAAATATTTTTTAGATATGTTTATCAGATCTGTTAACATTTTTGGAACAAAAATTTGTTTAAGAAAAATAAATAGGTTTCCTTTATTACACCCACAGATTTCCTATTATGGAAAGCTGTACTGATTCCATGCAATCGAGTTAAAAAAACTCTGACCTGAAGAACAATATGTAAACCCAGAAATATGACTGGGGAAGCCGGGGTAGCCAAGTGGCCAAAGGCGCAGGACTTAAGATCCTGTCCCGCAGGGGTTCAAGAGTTCAAATCTCTTCCCCGGCAAATCTCTACTAAACAGAAATACTGTCAAAAGGATGGGAACCTTCTAAGAATGGTTTTTTGAATAATGCAGGGTAGAAAAATAAATTATTATCAAGATAGTGCCAGGTAAAAAAATTGGTATATAGTTCTTATTCTACTGGTTTAGGTCAGAGAGCTCGTTCTGCAGATTGTCTAGTTCATTGTGCAGTTCTTCAACCGAGTTGTCTATTTGACCGGTCTCTATCTCTTCTCTTCTTTCTACTGGTTGTTGTGCTATCTGTTGTTCTTCTATCTCTGGCATTTCCATCTCCAAGTCTTCCAGTTTTTCATTTAGTCTTGATATGTTTTCATAGACTGTATCGATACTTTTTTCTTTTACTTCTCTTACTTGTGCAAGTACTTCTGATGCTTCTCTAATGTTTTCTATTATTTGCCTGACTGCCTCCAGATCTTGGAGCAGTATCTTGTATCCGTCCACTCTTACATATAATTGGTCTTGTTCTGACTGCATTGTAACTCGGCTGTATAGTTTTTCTTGAAGCTTTTTATTAAAGATACTGGGAATCCCGAGAATAGAATGGAAGAGATAAAAAAGTTGAAAATGTATAGTAATTTTTTCTCAGAGGTGTTCTGAAATGTCATCATCCCTTCTTTAGCTGTCGAAGGCTCAGACGATGTCATGTATCTCATCATCGAAAAAAGTGTTTGGTTATCTGGTTTTTAGATGTAAACTTCTTTATATTAAATCCTTTTTCCTGTTTTCTGTATCAGTGGATTAAAAGCTTGTTTTTCCTCTGTTTGTTGCTGTTTAGATTTGTTGTACTCGATCGAAATATGTATAGAAGGATGGAGAGGGGTTAGGATTATATACCCTGGTTCCTGTTATTGGTTGTGCCGATGAGATACTTACCAGCACTGATAATCTCAGCAGTCCTAGTTTCGGGTGCTGCACTGGTCCAGGCACAGGAAGAGCCAGTGCAGGATATGGACGAGGTGTTGATGGTTACCGCACAAGACCACGACGCACTAGTAGCGTCTTCAGCTTCTAACAACTTCGACATACCTCTAGTAGAGACCGATGAGAACGAGTTAACCGAAGAAGCGATGGCTGAAATAGAAGAGTCACAGCCAGAGGAGGTTATACTCATAGGTGGTCCTGAAGCACTATCTGAAGAAGTGGAAACTCAGATAGAGGATATGGACTACGACACAGAAAGGATTTACGGTGAAACAAGCATGGAAACATCTCTGCAAGTATCAGAGTTTTTCTGGGACCAAGCATTTGAAGCAGGGCTTGTAGAATCAGAAATCTCTGAAGAGGATATGGAAGTAGTTATGGAAGAGGAAATAGAAGGACCTATATTCCTCACAGAAGAAGAGAATGAAACTGTAGAAGAGGAAATAGAAGAACAAGAAAATGAGACACAAGAAGAAGTACAGCTCGAAGAAACACAGGAACAACAAGAAGATGAGGATATGATACCTCAAGAGCTGCAAGACGAGATGGAAAGACTAGGAGTTGAAGAAGTGTTTGTCTATGCGGGAGACGAACAGTTAGCGAACCAATTAGAACAACTTAACTACACAACAGTCTTCGAACAAATAGGAGATGAAGAGATGGAGGAACAAGAAGAAGATGAAGAAACAGAAGAACCTGAAGAAGAACAAGAAGATGAAGAAACAGAAGAACAAGAAGGACCTGTAGATGAGCTAGAAGACTACCTCAACTAACAGAAATTCCTCTCCACCCCACCCAAAAAACCAACCAACCTTTTCTTTTTTTAACTCCTCTCCACAACACCTATTCCCAGAAATGGAAAAACACCGAAGAAAAGTAGTAGAAGTCAATAAAAAAATGGATGGAATAATGTGTTTAACGTGAAACAATATAATGCTTAAAAGAGAATACACTCACGATATCACAGACCAACAGGAAGGAGAAAAAGTCTCAGTAGCCGGCTGGGCACACGAAATCCGAGACCTAGGAGGAATCACCTTCATAATACTACGTGACCGAGAAGGACAAATCCAAATAATATTCAAAGAAGATGAGAACGAAGAACTATTCGAGAAAGCCCAAAACATAGGAAAAGAAGACATAATACACGTAACGGGAACCGTAAAACAGAACGATCAAGCACCGGGCGACAGAGAAATACACCCAGAAACACTTGAAAAAATCAGTACAGCAGAAAACCCGTTACCAATGGAAATATCTAAAGACATTGACGCAGATCTATCCAAAAGACTGGACTCAAGATTCATCGACCTGCGTAAACCAGAAGTACACGCAGTATTCTCACTGAGAAGCCATATAATACAAGCAATGGAAGACTGGTTCGAACAAAACAACTACATAAACATCCAAACACCAACAATAGCAAAAATGGGTGCAGAAGGAGGAGCAGAACTATTCCCAGTAATCTACTATGACCAAGAAGCATTCCTAAGCCAATCACCGCAGCTGTACAAGCAGATGTTGATGGCAGCAGGCTTCGACAAAGTATACGAAACAGGAACAGCATTCAGAGCAGAAGACTTCGGAACCAGTAGACACGTATCAGAAATCTCAATGTTCGACGTCGAACTAGCATTCATCGAAGACCACCACGACGTAATGGACGTACAAGAAGAATCACTAAAACACACACTCAAAAAAATACAGAGAACTGCAGCAGATGACCTAGAAGCACTAGGAATCGACCTAGAAGTACCGGAAGAAGACTTCCCAAGAATAACATTCCAAGAAGCACGAACCATCTTAAAAGAAGAGTACGATCACACACCAGAAGACGACAACGACCTAGACACAAAAGGAGAAAAACTCCTAGGAGAACATTTCGAACAACAAGGACACCCTGCATTCTTCGTGGTAGGATACCCAGACGAAAAATTCTACTACATGCAAGACATGGAAGAAGATGAAATAGCATCCAGGAAATTCGACCTAATCTACAAAGGAGTCGAACTATCTTCAGGAGGACAAAGACAACACGACTTCGACACACTAATGGACTACATCGATAAAGAGGGAGCAAACCCTGAAGACTTCTCCTTCTACCTAGAATCCTTCAAATTTGGAATGCCGCCACACGGAGGATACGGACTAGGAATCGACAGACTCGTCAAACAAATCGCAGACCTAGAAAACGTCAAAGAAGCAATCCTATTCCCAAGAACACCTAATCGATTAACACCGTAATTATTACAGCTCTAGAGGAGCTTAATAACCTTTAGAGATTACTTTTTTCTTATTATTTTTAGTTGATGTCTGGTCAAATCAGGTTTATTTTCTCATCTTTTCTCCAAATATCAATCCTACTCCAATGCCAATACCTAAAGAAAATACTTCTCCAACGCCTATAAGACTTAAAATGGTCGCGGTTACGCCAGCAATCATCCCAGAACCTAAAGTAATCAATATTACCTCTTTCTGGAGATTTTCAGGTAGTTCCATGGATTAACCTTTTCCATATTAATATATTAATAAGTAACCTGCCACTACCGCAAAATTGTTATAACTATTAAAAGCTGCATCAAAACACCGGAGCAAACCGATTCTCTGAAAAAATTAAGGGGTTCAGTGTTGACAGTCTTTTTATTATATCATGAAGAAATTTAATGTAGGAATGCCGGAGACAGTTCAGAAGAAAGAAACTGAAGAAGAAAATAAAGGATCAACCAAGATCAACAAAGTTACTTGTAAAGGTTTCAAGTCTTTCCAGCAGAAAACCGCAGTACCGTTCTATGAAGGCTTAACAGCAATTGTAGGAGAGAATGGGAACGGAAAAAGCAACATTTTAGATGCTATGAGCTTTGTTTTCGGTAGAAGAAGCTCTAAGATCAGAGCAGAAAAAATGACCCAGCTAATATTTAATGGTGGAGAAAACAGAAGTGCTGCAGACCATGCACACGTCACAATCTACTTAGACAACTCTGACGGCTTATTTGACGAACTTTTAGAAGATGGTGAAGAGGCTGATGAAATAACTGTCGGACGTAAGATCACACGTGCAGGAAGTTCAATGTACAAGTTTCAAGGCACCAACTGTAAGAAGTCTAAGATTGAGGAGGTTAAAGACAAGGCAAACATAGATCCTGATGGTTATCACTTCGTTCGTCAAGGAAAAGTAACCGAGATTGTGGAGCAGAGTGATATAGAAAGAAGAAAAGTTGTAGACGAATTATCAGGTGTTGCCAAATTTGACGAAAAGAAAAAAGAGTCCGAAAAAGAGTTAGAAGAAATTGAACAAAAGCTTCAGGAACAAGAGATACTTCTAGAGGAGAAAAAACAGTACTTGGAAAAGTTAAAAGAGGATAAAGAACTGGCTCTACAGTACAGAGAACTAGAACAACGGAAAGAGAAGCTAGAGGTGTCTATACTTGAGGTGCGTAAAAGAGCTCTTTCAAACCAGTTAGCAAATATTAATACGGATGTATCAGGTAAAAAAGAGAGGATANAAGAGTTAGAAGAAGAACTAGAAGAACTGGATCAAAATATTGACAAAAAGCAGGATAGAATACAAGAAATCGAAGAACAGCAAACTGGCGGGATGACTGATGTACAGCACTTAGAAAACCGTATTGAAAAGAAAAAAGGAGAGATACAGAATAAAAGGGATAAAGTGGCAGATCTTGAAGATACCATAAAAGAGCTTCAAAGAATGAAACAGAACCGGAACACTGGTTCAAGAGCAGTGGACGCGGTTCTATCAATGAGCGATAACAAGATAATCGGTGCTTTCCAAGACCTAGTATCCGTAGAAGATCGTTTTGCCGTAGCAGTTGAGACTGCAGCAGGAGGGCATATGAAAGACGTAGTAGTCGAAGATAAAGATACTGCAATCAAAGCAATTAACTACCTGAAAAGAGAAAGTATAGGAAGGGCTCGCATGCTTCCTATGGACAAGATAAAAGATAGGTCGAAAAGCGCTAAATCCCAGATGGCTAAGAAGAAGAAAGGTGTGATCGGGTACGCATCTGAAATCGTTAACTATGATAAGAAATACGAGAAAGCGATTAACCATGTCTTCTCAGATACTCTCATAGCTGAAGACCTGGAATCAGTTAAAAATATTAACGGTATAAGAGTTGTAACTCTGGATGGAGACGTAATGAGCCGGGGAGGAGCAATGAGCGGAGGTAAAAAGAAGAGACGCCGCGGAAACAAAAACAAGAAACTTTCACAGAATCTTGATCCTGAGAAGAAGAAAGAAGAAAAGAAAAAAGCAGAAAAAAAGATCAAAAAACTTCAAAAAGATATAACAGAACTCAAACAGATGAAGAAACGGAAAGAAGACGAACAAGAAACTGACGGAGAACTAAAAGAAGAAAAAAGAAAGATAAGAGAACAACTCCCCGATCTAAGAGATAAAAGACAAGAACTCTACACAGAAAAACAGACGCTTAAGACAAAAATAAGCGATGTAGGAAGTAAAAAAGCACGTCTAAAAGCAGAACTAGATAACGTTAAAACAGATCTAGAAGAATACAGTTACGATACTGACGAGTTACCTGGTCTAGACTCCTCACCAGAGGAGCTCAAGAAGAAAAAGAAAAAGATTTTACGAAAACAGAATTCAATGGGTCCTGTAAACATGAGGGCTATAGAACAGTACAAAGAAAAGAAAGAAGAGTTCGAAGAATTCAAAGAAAAAATTTCACAGCTTAGAAGAGAGAAACTAGAGATAGAAGACCTGATAAACGAGATAGAGAGTAAAAGGCGTGAATGCTTCATGGAAACTTTGAAAAAACTGCAAGAAAGCTTCTCAAGAATATTTGAACAGTTATTCGACGGCGGTAATGCAGAACTAGTGTTGGAAGAAGATAATATCAACAAAGGCTTGAAAATCAGAGCCGCACCACCTAAAAAAGATCCACATATTATTCAGGCTCTTTCCGGAGGAGAGAAAACACTTACCGCTATCGCGTTTGTATTCGCAATATTGGAATATGAAGAAAGCCCATTCTACATCATGGATGAGATAGATGCCGCTCTTGACAAGAAAAACTCTAAAAAACTTTCAGAACTGTTAAAAGATTACGCAGAAGGTAATCAATTTATTGTAATAAGCCACAACGAAGTAACCGTAAGACACGCAGAAAGAGCATATGGAGTATCAATGAAAGAAGGAGTAACCAAAATGAGAAGTATCGAACTGGAAGCCTAGACACTAGACCAACCAAACTTGTTAAATACCTCCGCAGACCAATCTTATGGTGAAAAGGGATGATCCGGGGAGCAACGAGAGGAGATGATCTAGATAATGGAAAATCATGAGATAAAAGTAGAAGAGATAGCAGAACAGCCCTGGGAAGAAACAGTGGAATTCCTGACCGCCGACATGGATCCACACGATATAGATATATGCATTCTAACTAAGAGGTACAAAGAGTACATCAGCGAGCTCCAAAAATTTAATTTAGAAGTACCAGCACAAGCAATACGTCTATGCACAGCTTTACTGAAGATAAAGACCTTGGCAGTTACAGGAGAACAAGAAAAAGAAGAGGAAGAAGATAATCCTATGGACTTCGAAGACGAAGAGTTATTCGAAGAAGAGGAAGAACTGCAGGAAGGAAACTCCGAGCCAAACCTAGAAGTAGGACCTGATATAGAGATACCTGTGAAACCCAAACCCCAGAGAAGAATGAGTCTAAACGAGCTTAAATCTGCTCTAGGGGACGCCATGCAGGTTAAACAGCGTAGAGAAGAAAGAAGAGAGATGCGGAACCAAATGGATGATCCTGTGGATCTTGACGAAGAGAGTCTTGAAGAAAAAGTTAACTCTCTTTTCTCAAAACTTACTTCACTCGTATCAAACACAAGCGAAAAAATACCCTTCAATAAACTGATTGAGAACAATGATAACGAAGAACAAATAGAAAAATTCTTACATATCCTTCATCTAGAAAACGAGGAAAAAGTTCAATGCATACAAGAAGAATGGCTGGGAGAACTAGAAGTAAAACCCGAACAAGAAACTGAAAAGGCGGTGAACTAGACAAAACCATGGATGATAAAAAATCAAGACTGGAAGCCGCATTATTTCTAGCAGAGGAACCACTAGATAACGAGGAAATAGCAGACATACTAGACCTAGGAAGTATGGGCTACATAGAAATGCTTATAGACGAATTCAAAGAACACCTGGAAGAAGACCACAGAGGTCTGGAACTGGTAAAAACACCTAAAGGATACGAGTTAAAGGTTCAAAAAGATCATTTAGACCATGTATCACATTTAGCACCACACCAAGATTTGAATAGAGGAGAACTAAGAACTCTGAGCTTGATAGCATATAACGCTCCTGTAGAACAAGCAGACATAATAGAAATACGCGGTAACAGAGCATACCAACATGTGAAAGAACTTGTGGACAGAGGATTTATTTCAAAGGAGAAGGATGGAAGAACAGCTACATTAGATATAACCCAACACTTTCTTGACTACTTTGAAGTAGAATCCGTAGAAGAATTTAAAAGAGAGTTCAAGAACGAACAAGCTGGCAGAGAAAGTAAACAAGAAGGTGTAGACACCTTCAACTAGAAAAGACTTAGAGTTTCCAAAAATAACTAAAAACTGACTATTTGTTACCTGTAATCTTTAATAACCTCTTTAGAATGTTCTATACGGCTACGAGATTTCTTGACTGCATCCAGTATGTATTCTGTTCTTAGATCTAAATCTTCTACTTTCTCTATAGGCACAAATTTTGCATCCTTAATTTCTTGATTTTTGATAGGTTCGGGTTCTTTTGTTCCCGAATTTATTTTGGAGTTGAAGCAGTAGACCACCACATCCATATCATGGCTGTCGCTTTGGTTAACATATACTCCATTCAGAGTTTTTGCCTCAATGTTTAGACCTGTTTCTTCTCTACATTCTCTTTTTGCCGCCTCTTCGAAGTCTTCTCCTTTATTTATTCCTCCAGAAGGGAGATTCCATTTGTCCTCAACATGTTCTTTGGCTTCTTGTACCAGCAAGATTTCTCCGTCTTCTATTACCAGGTTTGATGCAACTATGTATGCTTTTGACATGGTTATACAAGAAATTTGTTTTTTCGTTAAACCTTTTTGTAACTCGGGTAGCCACTTTTTGTTCATGGAACTAACCAGTCTTGATCTTTCAATTCTGATGGACGAGTTTGAGCAGCTGGAGAACGGTCATGTTCAAAAAGTTTATCAGAGAGGTCAGGAGCTAAGTTTAGAGATATATGTGCCTGGAGAAGGCAAAAAACGTTTGATAATAGGTACCAACCATGTCTTCTTATCAAAATACAAACGTGACAACCCTACAAGACCTCCAGGCTTCGCTATGGAACTACGTAAACATCTAGGACGGATTACCAATATAAGACAAAGAGGTTTCGATAGAATACTTGAAATAGAGAGTGGCAACACCAAATTAATATGTGAGATATTCGGTCGCGGCAACTTCATACTGGTTAAAGACGATAAAATTATAGGAGCACTAAGAGAAGAAGAATGGGCGGATCGATCAACAATAGTAGGAGAAAAATACGAGTATCCAGACCCAGCATACGACCCAAGAGAGACTGAGGACTACATAAAAGTTCTCAGCGAAGGAGAAATAGTGCGAAAACTGGCATCAGACCTAAGTCTCGGCGGAGTATACGCAGAAGAAATATGTGAAAGAACAGGCATAAACAAACACACAGAAATCAAAGAAATAAAAGAAAAACAAAAACTAGATCTAAACACCGAAATAAAACAAGTCCTAAAGGGAGAAATATCACCTCTAATATACCTAAAAGATGGCAAGCCTGTAAGACCCTCACCATTCAAACTAGAAACATACCAAAACCACGAGACAAAAGAATTTGAAATATTCTCAGAAGCATTAGACGCCTACTTCTACATAAAAAAGAAGAAAAAGAAAAAGAAAAAACTGAATGAAGCATACAACGAAAAAAAGAATGGTTTAGAAGGACAATTAAACCAGCAAAACCGTAAAATTGAAGGACTTGAAAAATCATCAGAACAAAATCGTGAAAAAGCCGAATTGATCTACAAAAATTACCAGGAAATACAGAAACTCAAAGAAATGGTAGAAAAGGCACTGGATAAACACGGATGGAAGAAAACTCGGGAAAAAATAAAAGAATCCGAGACACCCTCATCGAACAGAATAAAGGGTTTCAACGAACAGGAAAGATTCTTCACAGTTAAAGTAGAAAATAAAACTATCAAACTAAGACCAGGAGATAATCTAGAATCCATAGCATCAAAGTACTATGACAAAGCTAAGGAATCCGAATCAAAGATTGGTAAAGTAAAGAAAGCACGTGAAAAAACCAAAAAAGAATTAAACAGTCTTGAAAAAGAAGAGATAGATATAGAGGACGTAATGGAAGATAAGACCAAAAAGAGAAGTAAAAAATGGTTCGAAAAATATCGCTGGTTCTACTCCAGCGAAGGATACCTAGTAATATGCGGGAGAGATGCACAAACAAATGATATGTTAGTAAAAAAGCATATGGAAAAGAATGATTTGTATTTCCACGCTGATTTCGATGGTGCGCCCAGCGTGGTTGTTAAGAATGGTCAAGAAGCAGGCGAAGAAACTATTGAACAGGCNGCCAAAGCTGCGATAACNTTTTCTAAGACTTGGAAGGCAGGTATAGGATCAGACAATGTTTATTATGTCAAACCAGATCAGGTAACACAGGAGCCAGAGTCCGGAGAATACCTTCCTAAAGGAGCTTTCATTGTCAGGGGAGAAAGGAATTACATACGTAACGTTAATGTTGAAGCAAGCGTGGGAGCTTACGAGATTGAAGAAGACGTTTATCTACCTGTAGCAGGACCAGAGAGGGCTGTGGAAGAAAACTGTAGCGGACTAGTAAATATTAAGCCAGGTAGAGATAAGAAGTCTAAGGTTGCTAAAGAGATAAAATCAAGGCTTGGAGACTACAATCTGGATCTTAATTATTTGATCCGTGTGCTGCCTCCAGGGAAGTCTAGTTTGAAGAGTTAGTTGTCTCTTTTTTGTTCCAACTCTTCCAACAGGTTCAAGGCTTCTGCGAATTCTCTGTAACCTTTACGTATGGTGACTTCCGTTACCCCTACAGTCTCAGCAATTCTTTTTTGTGATCTTCTCTCTCCTTCTAAAACCGCTGCAATATAAAGCGCTGATGCTACAACCCCCTCAGGGCTTTTACCTGCTATTAGACCTTTTTCTCTTGCCTGCCAGATTATTTTCCGTGTTTTACCCATTGTTCTACCTGAAAGACCTAGACTTGAGCTATATCTTGGTATAAAGTCTTCTGGTTTGGCAGGCAACACTCTCTTGTCTAATTCTCGAGCCACATAACGATAGTTACGACCTACTTCGTTTTTATCTATTTCAGCTGCTTTCGCTATCTCATTCAATGTTCTAGGCAGTTTCTGCATTCTACATACTAAGAAAATCAATGAAGCAACTATATTTTCTACTCTTCTTCCTTTAACAACCTCTATTTCCCATGCTTTTTCATAGAGACGTGCTGCTTCTTCATGAACTGATTCTGGAAGATTAAGGCTGTCTACAAGTCTTTGCATCTGTGAAAGCGCTAGCCTCATGTTTCTAGGTTTTGAGCCAGACAGTCTTCTATCCCATTTTTTCATCCTGTGGTACTGTCCTCTCTTCTCAGGAGACATATCATTTATATTCTTATTGCCTATGGTTGTTACTATACCTCTGTGATGTTTTGTGAATGTTAATGTTGAACCTGTGCGTGCTTTTCTCTGTTTTTCTTCAAAACTGAACGCTGCCGGTGTTGCTGATGTTTTTGCAATATTTTCTTCCATTATACCCCCACATTTTTGACATACTAGCTCTCCAGTTGACTGATTCTTTAGAAGATTTGTTGAACCACATAAACCGCATTCTCTCTTTTCGGCAGCATTTTCCAGATCTAATTTATTTTCCATTAAAGAAATCCCCTCCACTTCCGATATTGACAGTTTTTATTCAAATGGATTAATACAGTGTAGAACAACTCTTAGAGAATAATTAAAAGACTGGTTTCAATCAGAGAATTTGTATTTCTACATCAACCAATCTGTTCTTCAATGAACTTTATTGGATATCTAAGAAGATCTTTTTACATTGGAGGAAAACTCCTTAAATAGTAAACAGTAAGTAATTAGTTGTATGAAAGCTAAGTTGGGTTTAGCATTGGTTTTACTGATTCTCTCACTCGGATTTGTTTCAGCTAATCCCGATGAAAAAGTTGATAAGACTATTCATATGGAAGAAAGTGTCGAGATAAAGGATTATATAATTGAACTTGATACAGTATCTCTTGAAGATACAGAAAATGAATTTAAAATATCTTACAATACTGGAAAAACATTAAGGGTTCTTGAAAGAGTTAGAGGAAATGAAATATTTGATTTAGAAGGAGAAAAGCTTGACATATCTGATGAGTTAGATGTTAAGATAGACTATATCGGCAGTGATAGCTCTGGGCTTTATTTTGATCTTTCTGTAGACGCTGATCCTAACCTGCTGAGCCATGCAGAAATATCCTCAACCACTCCTGAAAGAATAGCTGTAGAGCAAGGTGAAGAACTAACAATACCCTTGGAATTGGAAAACGAAGGCTTCACAAACCAGAGCTTCAAACTCAATGAATCAACAGAAGAAATTGGGTCCTCATTCAAATTTGACGGATTTACAGTCACAGAAGTCGAGGTAAACTCAGGTGAAACTGAAACAGTTAATCTGGATTTAGAAATACCTGAATTAATAGACCCTCAGAATAAACAAGTTGAAGTACAAGCCTCAAACCAAACAAAAATAACAGATACAATTGAATTAGATATACAAGGCATGGAAAAACAAAGATCCATGACATTAAACACAAACAACGACTTCATCAGAGAACAACCTGGAGAAACAATATCAACCACGCTAAGAATCAGAAATGAAGGTGAAACACCGTTAAACGATATAGAGATAGAGCTTGAAAGCCCAGAAGACTGGGAGACAAACATACAGCCTGAAGAAGTCAGTGCCTTAGAACCGTTCGAAAGTCAAAATGTGGAGATAGAAGCTGAAATACCTCCTAATGCAGATCTAGGAGATGAATTTTTGGAGATATCAGCCTCGTCAGATCAAATAGAATCTGATGATCCTGAAGAAATCAGAGTCAACATTGCTGAAGACAGCAATATGACTTACATAGGTCTATTATTAATGACAACAAGTTTAGGAATCCTCATTGGAGTTTACAAAAAGTTTGGCAGGAGATGAGCCAATAAATGAGTTTAATAGAACTTAAAGATGTTAAAAAAAGTTATGGAGACTTTAAAGTGCTTAAAGGCGTTAGCTTTAGTGTAGAAGACGGTGAAATATTTGGAATTCTTGGACCAAACGGCGTAGGTAAAACAACTTTATTCCAAACAATTATAGGGCTTCTAAAACACGAAGAGGGCGCCATAAAAATTAAAGGTAGAGAACATGACCACAGTAAGAAGATAAAACAGGAAATAGGTTATTTGCCTTCAGATATCAGCTTTTACGAAGATAAAACAGCCCGGGAAAACCTGGAATTCTTCTCAGATCTGGCTGAAAAACAACCCAGCTTAGACCATCTACTGGAAATTGTCGGACTGGAAAATGATGCTGAGAGAAACNTAGGAGANTTCTCAACAGGTATGAAAAAAAGATTAGGAATAGCTCAATCAATGATAAAAGACCCNGANCTTATAATCTATGACGAACCTACAACAGGACTCGACCCAGAAGGAAAAAAGGAATTCAAGGACNTAGTCAAGAAAATAAACAGAGAGAAAAACAAAACCATCATAATCTCATCACATATTACTTC
>SL_4KL_010_BRINEDRAFT_10000091_pt1 | contig 37334 bp, 28 predicted proteins | sample SodLak_010_BRINE_2_FD_10664 | JGI IMG/M metagenome (IMG submission 10664) | reverse complement strand
TACTCGAGGCCCGAAAACTCGTCTCGCTCCTCGGGCGGGATCGGCGACTGGGGATGGTCGGCGAAGAAGTCGTCTTTCTCGCGGCGCTTTGCCTCGAGTTCGGCCGTGTACCGTTCGGGGAGGGGGTTCGCGTCCGTGTCCGCGTCGTCGGTCATACCCCTGGTTGTGGGGGGCGACTGGTATGCCTTCCGTCGGCGTCGTCACTCGACCTCGGCCACGCCGATTCGCTCAGACCTACTCGTACGCGATGTACCCGACCTCGGTCACGCTCGAGGCGAGTGACGGCTAACAACCTCTTCGCTCACCGATGAGAGGCCAACGAGAAAACCGCAATGCAGGAATCAGGCCGTCAACCGCTCGTGAATAAGCGTCTCGAGGTCTTCACGCAGTTCGTCGACGGCGACCTCCTCGAGGACGGGGACGAAAGAACCCTTCCACGAGCATGTTCCGGGCGAGCCGTGGCGTCACGCCACGCGAGGTCATGTACAGCAGGTCCTCCTGGTCGATCTGGCCGACCGTCGCGGAGTGGCTGGCCTCGGTGTCGTGGTTGTTGATGATCAGCTTCGGGGAGGCGTCGGCCTCACTCTCGTCGCTCAACATCAGGGTGTTCTCGCGCTGGTAGGAGCTCGTGTCCCAGGCATCTTTGCCGACGTCCTGGACCCCCTCGTAGACCGAGCGAGCGACGTCGTCGGTGACGCCCCGGGTCACGAGGTCCGCAGTCGTGTGCTCGGCGCGGTGCCAGACCTTCACGTCGAGGTCGAAGTGCTGGTCTTCGTGGCCGTAGAAGGCCCCGACGATCTTGGTCTCCGAGGAGTCTCCCGCGAGTACGGTCGAGGTTTCGGTCTTCGTCAGCTTCGTCCCGATGTTGCCTTCGATCCAGTTGATCGTGGCGTACGTGTCGGTCTCGCCACGCTTGGCGGTGAAACAGTAGGCGTCAGCCGAGAGGTTCTGGAGGCTTCCGTACTGCACGTAGCTGTTCTCGCCGGCGGCGATCTCGACGATGCCGCTGTAGTACTGTTCCTCGTCGAGTTCCGTCCCGGTCGACTGACGCTCGAGGATCGTGACCGAGGCGCTCTCTTCGGTGACGACGAGGGTGTAGTTGAACAGCGAGCGGGAGTGCTGTTCGGTTCGGATGGTGACGTCCTCTGCGTCGACGCCCTCGGGGACGTAGACGACCGTCCCCGTGGTGAAAAGCGCCGTCGACAGAGCGGTCAGGTAGTTCTCCTGGGGGTCGACGATCGAGCCGAAGTGCTCACGGACCAGTTCCCCGTGTTCGGCGAGTGCCTCGGCCCACGAGAGGACCTCGACATTGTCCGGTCCGACCTGGTCTTTTTCCTCGGCCGCGTTGAGGGGGTCGACGAGCGACTCGAAGTCCAGATCGTGGAGATTCGTCCAGTCCCGACCCGGCGTCCGGATCACGTCCGGCATGTCCAGTTCGTCGAGCGCCTCGAGCGCCTCGAGGCGAGTCTCGAGCATCCACTCGGGTTCCTCGAGGGTCCCCGAAATCTCTCGTACCTGTTCTGCAGTCAGATTGGCGTGTACCTGTGTCGCGCTCATGTTAGCCGAGGCTCCCCTCCATCTCGAGTTCGATCAAGCGATTCAGTTCGACCGCGTATTCGATCGGCAGTTCCTCCGTGATCGGCTCGATGAAGCCGGCGACGATCATCTTCTTGGCGTCGTCGTCATCCAGACCGCGGCTCTGGAGGTAGAAGATGTCCTCGTCGCCGATCTTGCCGACCGTCGCCTCGTGGGCGACGTCGACCTTCGACTCCTCGATCTCCATGTAGGGCATGGTGTCACTGGTCGACTCGTTGTCGAACATCAGCGCGTCGCACTCGACGGCGGTGCTCGAGTTCTCTGCCCCGTCGGCGATGTGAACGAGCCCGCGGTAGTTGGTACGGCCGCCGTCTTTCGAGATCGACTTCGACTCGATCGTGGACTTCGTGTCGGGCGCGTTGTGGTAGACCTTCGCCCCGGTGTCGATGTTCTGGCCCTCGCCTGCGAAGGCGATGGTGATGTGGGTGTCAGTCGCGCCGCGACCCTTGAGGATCGAACACGGGTAGAGCATGGTGGCCTTCGAGCCCATCGAGCCCGAGATCCACTCCATCGTCCCGTTCTCGTCGACGATCGCGCGCTTGGTGTTGAGGTTGTAGGTGCTTCGCGACCAGTTCTGGACCGTCGAGTACTGAACGTGGGCGTCCTCTTTGACGAAGACTTCGACGCCACCGGAGTGGAGGTTGAAGTGTGAGTACTTGGGTGCCGAACAGCCCTCGATGTAGTGGACCTCACTGCCGGGTTCGGCGACGATGAGCGTGTGCTCGAACTGGCCCATTCCCTCCGTGTTCATGCGGAAGTACGCCTGGACCGGCATCTCGACTTTGACGTCCTCGGGGACGTAGACGAACGAGCCGCCCGACCAGATGGCGCCGTGGAGTGCCGCGAACTTGTTGTCGCTCGGGGGCACGCACGTCGTCATGAAGTACTCCTTGACGATTTCGGGGTGTTCCTGGACTGCGCGGTCCATGTTCATGAAGACGACCCCTTTCTCCTCCCACTGTTCTTGCATGTTCTGGTAGACGACCTCGGACTCGTACTGTGCGCCGACGCCCGAGAGCGCCTCTTTCTCGGCTTCCGGAATGCCGAGTTTGTCGAAGGTGTCTTTGATCTCTTCGGGAAGGTTCTCCCAGTCGTCGGTCCCTTCACGGAGCTCGACGTCCGGGCGGATGTACGGGACGATCTTGTTCACGTCGACCTCCGAGAGGTCCGGCTGGCCCGGCCAGCCGCTTGGCATCGGCATCTCCTGGAACAGCTTCAGCGCGCGCAGACGGCGCTCGAGCATCCATTCGGGTTCGTCTTTGTCTTCGGACATGAGCCTGATCGTCTCCTCGTTCAGGCCCTTCTCCGCAGTAAGTGCTGCTTTGTGTTCGTTCTTGAACGCAAAGCGGTCTTCAGTGTTCGTCGTTTTGAGTTGTTCTTGTTCTGAGCTCATGGGTGATATGTACTTGTGGTTACGGCTCTACCGTTATGACGGTTTGGCTAGTCGGATTTGGTTACGCGGCCTCGTAGACCTCCTCGCGCACCCAGTCGTAGCCCCTGTCCTCGAGTTCCTGTGCCAGGGACGCGTCACCGCTTTTGGCGATCTTGCCGTCGAGCATGATGTGGACGTGGTCCGGCTCGACGTAATCGAGAATCCGCTGGTAGTGGGTGATCTGGAGAATCCCTGTTCCCTGCTCGTCGCGCAGCGCGTTGATACCGTGGGCAACGTCCTGCAGACGGTCGATGTCCAGCCCGGAGTCGATCTCGTCGAGGACGGCGACCGAGGGCTCGAGGATCGCGGCCTGCAGCACCTCGTTTTGCTTTTTCTCCCCACCGGAGAAGCCGGCGTTGAGATAGCGCATGGCGAACTTCTCGTCCATGTCCAGCTGACTCATCTTCTCGCTGAGGAGTTCTTGGAACTCGGCGACGCCGACTTCGCCCTCGTCGGCGGGGCCCTCCATCGGGGAGGTTTCGTAGCCAGCATCGTCTTCGTCTTCGTGTTCGTCTTCCGCCCCTTCGTCCTCGAACAGTTCCTCGCGCTCTTCGATCTTGGCGTTGAGTGCCGTCCGAAGGAAGTTCGTCATGGTGACGCCCTCGATTTCGGCCGGATACTGGAAGCCGAGGAACACACCCAGGGCAGCGCGCTCGTTGGGCTCGAGGTCGAGCAAGTTCCAGGTGCGTCTGTCCTCGGGGATGTCGAAGTCCTCGCCGAACTCGTCCGCCCCGAGGTGGATCAGGACTTCACCTTCGGTGACCTCGTAGGCCGGGTGGCCGGCGATGATCTTCGCGGTCGTCGACTTCCCCGAACCGTTCGGTCCCATCAGGGCGTGAATCTCCCCGGATTCGACCACGAGATCGACCCCACGGAGAATCTGTTCGTCGCCCTCAGCCACTTCCGCATGCAGATTTTTGAGTTCAAGACGTGCCATTTGGTTGAATACCTCTGTCGTTTCACTGGTGGGTCGTGAGGCTCATAATGGTTTCGTATTCAATTGCTTCCGTTCCCGATTTAGAAAGACTAGTTCGCAAATGCGGGATTGATTGTTACGATCTCGCCAACGATGCCTTCCAATCGCCGGAACGAGACGCTACATGAAGCTGTCGAGGCCGGTCTGTTCCTGGCCCGTTTTGACTTCCTCCCAGGACATTCCCAGGGCCTCGAGGATCCGCTCGATTGGCCCTTTGAGGGTTTTCTCGAGCATCTTGTCGTAGTCGACCTCGAACGCGTCTGGAATCTGGTCTTCGTACTCGAAACAGATGACGTCCGGGTCGCGCTTGAACGCCCCGTAAACGAGGTCGGTGTGGGGATCGAACCCCTCTTGATCTTCGAGACGGCGGAAAAAGGCCGGATCGACCCGGTCGAGGTAGAGCCGTTTGGGTTTGCTCCCGCGGTCGAAATTCGTACCGAGCAAGCGATTCGCGTACTTCGCCCCGCGGACGTGAGCCGTGTCGGTGTCGTAGTTGTCCAGGCGTTTTCCAATGCCGCCCGGAATGGCGATCTCCTCGAGGTTCGCGTTCCCCTCCTGGAAGTCCTCGATGACGCCGGCGACGTACTCCGTCACGGCGTCGACGTCACCCTCCCGGACGATCATTTCGATCACGCGGTGTTGGACCTCCTTCGTGATCGGGGCGATGTCAGAGCGTTTGTACTCGAAGCCGGTGATGTCGATGTCGTCGACCTCCTTGCCTTCCTTCCAGACGATGTGGCCTGCGTAGCGCTTTTTCGTCCCCGCCTGGAAGAATCGCCGGTAGAGCTTCTCGAACTCGATCTGGAACCGGTGGAACTCGGCGTTGAGCTCCTCGAGGGCGAAGTCGTCGTAGCGCTCGTTGACGTACTCCTCGATTTCGAAGGATTGCTCGATTGCCTCGTCGGTCGTAACGTCGGGACCGAGCTCGAGCATGACGCTGTCAGTATCCCCGTAGGCGACGTCGTACCCGATCTCGTTCGAGGCCTCCTCGGTGAACTCGATCACCTCTCGCCCAGTCGCCGTGATGGCCGACGCCGCCTCTTTGTCGTACAGACGGAACCGTTCCCATCCAGAAACGCCGTAGAGCGATTGTCCGACGAACTGGAATTTGCCATTGCGACCGGCCAGGAGCGTGTGATTATCCGCGACGGTAACACAGTACACGCCGTCCTCAGCCGTGCTTCGGGAGGCACTTCGATGCATTCTGAGTGTATTCTTCGAGTCCTCGGTGCCGTAGATCCGCCACGAGCCGCTATCTCGATTGTAACTGGCTGTCAACCCGATATGTGCACAGAGTCGAAGCACGTCGTCGCGCAATTGTTCACTCGAGGTGGTGTATCGCCAACTGTTCGTCTGCCAATCACCGTCGCCGTCGATCAACGTTTCGAGGAACCGTCGTTTCTGCCGTCGGCTACATTCGAATACGAAGTCGGGGATACGCTTCTCGAAACTGCTCGTCCCACAGGTCTCACGGAGAAATTCACCAAGCAGCAGGGACGTAACCTGGTAGCTCCGGTCGTCGACGTAACAATCGAAGCCCATCGTTTCGAGCAGTGAGCCGATCGTTTCGTGATGATTGGGACCGCCGTCGGCAATGGGATGGCTATTCTGGGCGATTTTGACGGTGGTTGCCGACCCACGTGTGGTTTCGCCGAACTCTTTTTCCGCCGAAGTGTACACGTCCCCTTCGGTGATATACCATGCGAGAAAATCGAGGAACGTATCGCCATCGTAGATCCGTGGAATCCACTTCCGCCCGGACTCGAGGTGGATGAAACTCCGTTCACACACCTCCTCGATGTACTCACGATGCTCGTCGAACTCCTCGGCCGTAAACACGTATCCCGTCTCCCCCACGTCTGCTTTTGGAACCCGTCGCGGCGTCCATCCAAGTTCTGCAGTGAACGAGTGTCCGTGGACGGTAGGACGAACCCACACTTCGTACTCTCCGTCGATGTGCTCGGTCAAATCCACGCGCTCGAGCGGGTCACCGTCCGGGCCCGACCAGTCGTGGGGCAGTTCGTAATTCGTCGCTCGATCGAGGTTGCCGGCTTCGACGAATCTGTAGCCGTCCTCCGTACTGCCGTTCGTTTCGTTTTTCCGGACGAGCATTCGGTGGTTGGGAGTTACCCGGAAATCGATCTTATCCGTTCGAATATCGATCAGTTCATTCCTGTACTCAGGATACGAGTGGGTTTCGACGACAGGTTTGACTGTCATCTCCATCGTTTCGGGNTCGAGCGAATAGACCTCGTCACCTACCTCGAGTGCCGTAATATCGCGAACGCCCTCGGGTGTGAGCACTTCCGTATCAGGCGTGAAACAGTTCATGATAACCTTGACAGCTCCTTGCTGTCGGTCGTACTGCTCGTACGGCTGGGTGCCAGGTTCGTGTTGATTCCGAAGTGANTTNTTNTCTTCACGCTCGGCCAGCAGTTCGGTGATCATCTCCCGCATCACGCCGTCTGGCTCCTGTCGGAAGTGTGTCCCCGAGGGCGCGATGTGGGTGTCCCCGTCGTAGGTCTCGGGATCGACTCTCGTCTCAGGAGAGGCGTTGATCGTCACCATACACATCGGGTACAGGCTCTTGAGGTCCAGTACCGTCACGTTCTCTTTGACGCCCGTGATCGGATCGAAGACCGCCCCACCCTCGTACTCTTCGCCCGCCTCCTGTTGGCCCTTCGATGGCAGGGCGAACCGCCCGTGGGCCTCGTGAAGGACGTACATGTCGACCGTGTCGCCGGGGGTGGGCGCGTCCTCGAGTTTACACCCGACGAATGTTCGTACCTCGTCCCAGAAGGCGACGATCTCCTGCTGGCGGTCGAGTTCCACACAGAGTTCGACGTCCCGCAGGTTGTACTCTAGCAGGCGCGTTGGATCGTCCTCCCAGAGATCGCCGATCGACCCGGCGTAGCGCTCTTTTCCCACCCCCAACTCGGCCTCGCCGACGGCGTCCAACCGGTACGAATCGAGTTCGGAAAAGACCATCCGCTGATAGCCATACAGCAGGTCGAAGACGACCCGGCCCTTGATGTCGGGGCCGCCCCAGTTGCTCCGCCAGACTTCATCGACGCGGGAGAGCCGATCGACGTTCAGGGTGTGGTCGTGGTGTGGCCCCTCGAGTTCCTCGAGGCGGTCGAGCAGATACGGCGCGTCGAAGTCGTCGAAATTCCAGCCCGTCAAGACATCTGGATTCGTTTCTCGAATGTACTCGACGAACGACTCGAGCATCTGTTCTTCCGTATCGAATGCGCGAACCGCGTGGTCGATCTCACCTTCGATGGGAGCGTAGTCGGTGAGCTCGTCGGGGACGACCCCGTCGCCCTCGTCGGCCTCGAACACCCAGAGAAGGTACTCATCCCGGTAGGAGTCGTGACTGGCCAGACAGATGATCGGCTCCTCGCCGTCCTCCGGAAACCCGTTGCGGTCGTCGACCTCGATGTCGAAGGTCTGGACGCGCGGGTCGGCCTCGACCGCACAGGCCTCGAGTTCGGTGTGGGGCACGAGGAGGCTGCCATCGTCGGCCCGGCGCTCGGGAACTCGAACGCCGCTCCGGATGTCCTTGTCGATCAGCAGTCGGTTCGGAAAGAGGATGTCGGCCTCGTAGTGCTCGAACTCGTCACGCATTTGCCCGACGTCGCGAGGCGTTTGCCCGAAGATCTTGACCAGGCGCTCGCCCCGAATACTCTCGTAGGGCTCCCCGTCGTCACCGGTGTCCTCCCAGCCGGTGATGCGATCGTGTCCCTCGAGGGCCTCCTCGTCGACGGTGTCCGCCGGCGCGTAAAAGTACGGGCGAAAGCCGAGCACTTTCACGTGCTCGAGGTCGTTCTCGCGTGTGCGGCCGAAGAGGTGGACGATGGGGTACTCCTCGTCGCCGTAACCCTCGACAGTGTAATCGACCTGCATGACGGCGAGTTCCCGTTCGCCGTCAGCATCCGGCAGCGTCTCCGCGCGGATATCGATCACCTCGTCTATCGTCGAGCCGCCGTTGCCGGCGACGTGTGCAGCCTCCTCGTCGGGGCGTTCTCCGTCACCCGCGGCGAACGCGTCCAACCCTGTCTGGCCCGCATTTGTCATGCTGTCGGGGTTTGGGGGCCCCGGGTAAAAACCCATCCGTCTCGCCCGACGGTGCGCGGATGACGGACTCGAGAACGGTGTTGAGATCGGGCAAAAAGACATTTAACGTGGTAACACTTAGCATAGTTCGAGGTGCTTTCCGTGTCTATCCATATGACCGACGATACGACGGACGGTGGCGGCCCCCGTGAGGAACCGAACGGGACGACCACGATCGAGGCCTACGAGACCGACGAGGTCACTGTCTTTTACGACGCCGAAAACCCGCTTGCGTGGATGGAGACGTCACGAACACTCCTCCTCGAGGAACTGGTCTGAACGCGAACGCTTTTTGAATGCGGCGTCGTACTCAGCGACGTGGTGTTTCCGGACGACGACGAGCACGACGGCTTCGACTTCGAGCCGAGCGAGCACGAACCCGACGAGCCCAACCCCGAGGCAGACCTCTACGACTCGAGTACGGACTCGCTGACGATTCCTCAGGTCGAGGCCGACCCGAGCGACGCCGACCCGGAGATGCGAAAGCAGTTCTGGACCATCGTGCTCCTCGTGAAGGGAGCCGTGCTCACGCTCCCGCTTGGAATCCTGTTCATCGCTCTCGAGTCGAACACTGACTGGGGACTTCCGCTCGTCGCCGTGGGCGGCGTGCTCGGGGCCTCTGCACTCTACCGGTTTTATACCTTCGACCCCGCAAGCGTCGGGGAGGACGACGTGACTGACCCCGCCGAACTCGAGGACGCTCCCGGACCGGAGTCCGAACCCGAGGCCGAATCATGAGCCCGAATCAAACACCAGTCAGTGACGACGACGGCACGCGCTATTTTCTGGTCAAGCGCTCGAGCGAGGCCAGCCTCGTTCGGGACCCAACCACGGGCGAGGAGCTGTACCTCCCCAACGATCAGTTGACGGTCCTGGAGGAAGCGTCGACCCTCGAGACGGCTGCTCGCGGTGTCGATCCTGACGTGCGGATGCTCGTGAGGGCAGTGCCCACCGAACCGGCACTCGGACTGCTCGTCGACGTCGCCGACGACGGACCGCTGGCGGTTCGCACGATGCTCGAGCGTTACGACCGCTGTGAGAGCGACCTCCACGGCCTGCTCACCGTCCTCACGGCGTCGGGGCTCCTCGAGGAGACGACGGTGGCGGGTGAACGGGGGTACACGGTCTCGAGTGAGGCGGCCAATGCGCTCGATCGGGTTCGTAGCGGCCCCACAGAACGGAGTCCAGCCGAGAGCGGTCAGCAGTGACGGCCGCCGTCGTCGGTGGAGTCGGCTCAGTCGCCTGCCAGCAACGCCGCCTCGGGTGGCTCCCCGCGCTCGAGCCGTGATCGGTTCGACGTGGCGTCTTTCTCCACTCGCACGAGGTCGTCGGCCGCACCCACGAGTTCCTCGTCGTGACTGACGACGACGATCTGCTCGACGCCGAGTTGGCGCATCGACTCGATGAGTGACACGAGTTGCGTGACGTGGCCCGAATCGAGGAACACCGTCGGCTCGTCGAGGATCAGCGGCGGCATCGGGGCCGCACCCTCGACGCCCTCGGCCAGCAGGCGATAGATCGCACACCGGAGACTCAGGTTGAACAGGGCGCGCTCGCCCCCGGACAGCTGTTCGGGCTCGAGCGTTTCACCGTCTTTCTGATACACTGTGAGTCGATACTCCCCGTCGAGGTCGATCGAGGCGTAGGAATCGTTCTGGTAGACGAGCTCGAAGGTCTCGTTGAGCAGCCGCTCGAGGGTATCGACGTTGCGCTGGCGCAACTCCGCGCGAAGGTCTCCGTACGTCGTCTGCAGCGTCTCAGCCTCGTCGTACAGCGATTGCAGCGCCTCACACCGCTCCTCGACGTGTTCGACGTCCGTGCGTAGCTCCTCGAGTTCGGTCAGTTCCTGTTTGACCGCACCGATGGCGTTCTGCGCCGACTCCCGGTCGGCCTCGATGGTTTCCAGTTTCGGCTCGACCTGTTCGATATAGGCCTCGGCGTTTTCCCGTTCCTCGCGGGCGTCCTCGATCCGCGAGGCGTCGAACTCGTCCTGGAGGTCGCGCTTTTGCTCGCGCTTTTCGGAGAGCCGTTCGCGGCGTTCCTCGTTCAACTCGGCCCTGCTCGCTCGCCGTTCGCGCAGGCCGTCGGCCTCGCTTGCGAGGGCGTCGATCCGGGCCGTCAGATCCCTGATGGTGCGACAGGTCTCGAGGCGGTCACGGATCGTGGCTCGCTCGCGGTTGATGTCTCCGAGGCGGTCCCGTGCGGCCTCCAGGTCTCCCTCGAGATCGGTGACCGCCTCGCGTTTCGTCTCGGCCGTTGCCTCGAGGTCCTCGGCCGTTCCCTGCAGTTCTTCGCGGCGTTTGCGACGATCCTCGAGAGTCCTGCGTTTCTCCGCCAGCAACTGGGTGACGTTCTCGAGACGGGTCTCGAGCGCCTCGATTTGGGATTCGGCCTCGACCAGCGTCTCGGCACGCTCGAGTGCCTCCTCGACGGTCTCGAGTTCGTCCGCGAGTTCCTCGCGTTCTCGCTCCAGGTCGGCTTTCTCCTCGCGACGCTCCGTGAGGACGTCGACGTGTGGGGACTCCTCGACTGGCTGGCCACACTCGGGGCACTTCCCCGCCTCCAGCAGCGCCTCTCCCTCCTCGATTGAGGCCTCGACGGCGTCGACTCTGGCCGAGACGTCCGCCAGCGACGAACGGATCTCCTCGCGTTCCTCGGCGACCTCGTCACGGTGAGCCGTGGCGCCACCGAACTCGATCGGCGCGTCGTCGAACAGCGCCCGCTCGTCCTCGATGTCGTCCTCGAGGGCGGCAATCGTCGTTTCCTGTTCGTCGATCTTCGCTTCGGCCGCCTCCAGATCATCGGCCAGCGACTGGGCGTCTGCCCGCGCGTCCTCGGCCTCCGTCTCGAGTTCGTCGGCTCGCGTTCGCAGGGTATCGATCTCGTTGCTCGTCCCTTCGATGTCGACGCGCACGTCCTCGAGGCGATCACGGAGGGCGTCGTCCTCGGCCTCGAGGTCCTCGATTGCGGCCTCGAGGTCCAGCCCATCGGCTTTGCTTTCGTCTTGCGCCTCGCTCTCGAGTTCCACGTCCATGTCGAGCTCCTCGAGCAGAGTCGAGCGTTCCTCGCGGGCCGCCTCACGTTCGTCCTCGAGTTCGCCTATCTTTTCGAGCAGTTCCTCGCGCTCTCGTTCCGTTTCGCTGATCGTCGACCGAAGGTCCGCGATGACTGCCTCGAGCGTTTCGATCTCCTCGCGGGTCTCTTCGTGTCGTTCGAGGATGTCGATGGCCTCCTCGAGAGTCGCCTCGGCAGCTGCCTGCTGGCGCTCGTAGTGCTCGAGTTCCTCGTCGAGGTCCGCGCGGCGACTCTCGAGTTCGTTGAGGCGCTCGTGGAGATCCTTGTCCTCCTTTCGCTCGATCTGCTCGCGCAGTTGCTCCAGGGCCCCCGCCTGTCTGTCGAGGACGTCCTTTACGCCCAGTCTGGCTTCGCTGGCTCGCTCGCGGTACTCCTCGAGTGCGCCGAGCTGGAGGAGGTCGTCGATCATGTCCTGTCGCTCGCGGGGGGAGGCGTGGATGAGCTTGTTCACCTCACCCTGACGGACGTAGGCGCAGTTGACGAACGCCTCGGCGTCCATCCGGAGGAGGTGGGTGATCTCGGCGCGCACGTCGCGTGCCCCCTCGATCGACCCCTCGGGCGTCTCGAGGACGCAGGTGGTCGTCGTCGCCCGGTCCCCGCGGAGGGTGAGTTCCCGTTCGATCCGGTAGGTGGCGTTCGCGTGAGTGAAGGCGAGTTCGACGCCACAGGTCTCTTCGCCCGTGGTGATTACGTCGTCGAGGGTCCGATCGTCGAGGGCCTTCGATCCATAGAGGGCGAAAAAGACCGCCTCGAGTAGCGTCGACTTCCCGCTGCCGTTGACGCCGTGGACGACGGTGACGCCGCGCTCGAGGTCGAGTTCGGCCTCACCATAGCACTTGAAATTCCGGAGGCTGAGGCTGTCGACTCTCATGTGTAATCACCGAGGGAGGTGGTCTCCGCGGCCCCCGTTTTCGCGTCGTCGTCGGTCTCGGTGGCGCTGTCTTCTGCGGTCGCCTCACCGTCGCCGTGCCCGCGCTTGCGATCCGTTCGTGTGTCGTCGGGATCGTCTTCCTGTCGGTCGCCCTCGGACTCCTCGTCGGTGGACTCGGCCTCAGCCTCGAGGTGGGCTCGAGCCGCGTCGACGCTCACGCCGTTGGCGCCCTCCTCGACTGGCGCCGCGGCGTCACCATTGCTCAGTTCCTCGGTATCGGACCCTGCCAACGACTCCTCACCACCGTCGCCACCTGCGAGGGCGTCTGCAACCGTCGTCACCGTTGCCGGATCGCGCTCGGGTGCGCCCTCGAACGCCGACTCCTCACCGTCCTCGAGGAGGTCGGTCACACGGCGCTCGACTACCTCACGGACATTCGCATCAGCGATATCCCCATCGCGGACGGTCCCATCGATCTCGAGGGCGGCCGTCGAGAGGCCCAGTTCCCGAACCCGCTCGCGGACGGCATCGTCGGGATCGGCGAAGGAGACGGAGACGTCTTCGTCTGGGTCGGCGATATCCCGTCGATCGTTCACGCGGGCGACGAGCGCCCCGCGTTCCGTGGCGAGTTCTTCGACAGCTGCCGGGGTTATCGGACGGCCCTCGCCAGTCACCGTGACGATCACCACGGCATCCTCGAGGTCGTGTTCGCGAACGCGCTCCTGGACACGATCGACGCCTTCGTCGTCCTCGAGTGCCACGTCGACGAAGACGAACTCGCGGGTGTCGGGAACCGCCCGACGCGTGATCGTCACCGCCTCGTCGAACGTGACCAGGTTGTAGCCGCGGTCGTCGCGTTCGCTCGCGCTCGCGCGCTCGGTGGAGCCACAGTAGGTGACCCAGGTGTCGGCGACCTCGGCCGTGTCGGGGGCGTGGTTGTCGCCGAGCAACATCGCGTCGAAGTCGACGGTCGATTCCTCGAGAACGCGTTCGGTGTCCCAGTCCGCGTGGGCGAACGGTTCGAACAGGCCGTGGCTGACGAGGGCGGCGTGGTCGGCGCCTGCTGGGAGATCCTCGAAGTCGTAGGCGAGGTCGTCGCGTCGCGAGCGGGCCACGAAATCGAGGCCGTAGAAGGCGACCTCGTCGACGACGACCGGCTCGGCACCGAGTCGGGTTGCCAGCCCGAGATCCTCGAAGAGATCGAGCCACTGGGCGTCGCGTTTCCCCTCGTGGTTGCCGACGACTGCGAGGACGGGGATGTCGGCGTCCACGAGATCCCGGAGCACCTCGACCGTGCCCTGAATGTCGAGCAGTCCGGGTCGCCGATCGTGAAAGAGGTCGCCAGCGTGGATCAGGGCGTCCACGTCGTCGTCGATGGCGTCCGCGGCCACCGCTCGAAAGGCCTCGAGGAAGTCACGTCGTCGCTCGGGACGATTGTACTGCTGGTACCCGATGTGGGTGTCGCCCGTATGTATCACCCGCGTCATCTACGCCTCCCTTGCGCGTCACGGATTAAAGGGGTTCGGTGAGCGGGGTGAATGTGGTTCGATGGGCGAGAGCATGGTGGAGGGGGATGGTACGCCACGATCCGCGTCCAGCAGGTCCGCTGGCTATGGGTCCGCCGATCTGACGGCGGCCACCGCGAGCGTCTCCGGTCTATTCGCGGCCACCACGATCTCGAAGCCGACGGCCTCGAGCCCCCGGGTCACGTCCGCGAGTCCCAGCCGTTCGTCGGTGGGTGGCCCGGACTCACCCTCTCCGTCGGCCGACCAGTCGACGATGGCGAGTCGACCATCTGGACGGAGGACGCGGGCGAGTTCCTCCAGGGCAGGGTCGGTGAACGCCTCGAGTGTGCCCTGGTCGCCTTCCGCAATGTCACGGACCGCCGGATCGGCGTACTCGTGGTGGGTCATCGTGGAGAAGGCAGCGTCGAGGTGGTCCTCGGGGAACGGGAGGTCCGCGACCTCGGCGGTGACACACGAGACGGCATCGGGGAGCCCCCGGGCGCGATACTGATCGTGCATCGCTGCCTGGACGTCGACGGCATAGCACGTTTCGGCGAAGGGGGCCACGTCGTCGGTGAAAAAGCCAATCCCGGAGCCGAGGTCGGCGACGGTCCCGAGGCACAGGTCGCCACCGCCGAGCAGGGTGAGCAGTTCCTCTCTGGAACAGTACCGATACCGGCCCGGATCGTCGAGCGCCTCGGCCCGCTCGATGGGGAAGGTGTGAAAGCCGCTCATATCAGCAGTTCGGGGCGACCTCCTCGCCCAGCCGATAGATGCATTCGCGCATGTCCGCCGTTGGTGTCCCCGGGTGGTAGGTCCGGAATATCACGTGAATATCGTCGCCGAGGGCCTCACGGTAGGTCTCGAGTTCCGCGGTCACCTGTGCGGGGGTGCCGACGATGGCCTGATCCTTGAGTTCCCGTTTGCGATCGGCCGACAGTTCGTCGACGGACTCGCCCGAGAATATCTCGGCGTATCGACGCTGGATGTACAGATATCCCTCCCGCATCGCGTTCCACGCGTCCTCGCGGGAGTCCCCGACGAAGCCGTGTTTGATCACGTAGATGTCGAAGTCTCCCTCAAGCCCCTCCTCCTCGCGAATCGATCGGATGTCCTCGACTCTCTTTTTCAGGCCCGCCAACGAGAGCGACGACGGGGCACACCAGGCATCGGCTGTCCGGGCGGCCCGTCTGACGGCGGGCTTGGCCTTCCCGCCGAGCATGATCGGGATCTCGTCTGCCGGCTTTGGCGTGACTGACACGTCCGGGGGAACGTCGTGGAAGTCGGCATCGTACTCGAGGGGACCGTCTGACCAGGCGGCCCGACAGAGCGCCACCCGATCCTCGAGACGTGCGACGCGCTCCTCGCGGGGAACGCCGAAAGCGTCGAACTCCCGCGGATTGGACCCGATGGCGAGTCCGAGGGTGAGCCGACCATCCGAGAGCAGGTCCACGGTCGCGGCGTCCTCGGCGAGTCGCACACCGTCGTAAAGCGGTGCGAGGGCGATGCAGGTCCCGATCTCGATATCGTCGGTGGCGGCTGCGAGTGCCCCCAGGGTTGGCATCGTCGCCGAGAGGTAGCCGTCCTCGGCGAAGTGATGTTCGGAGACCCAGGCGCTGTCGAGGCCGGCATCGTCGATCGCCCGGCCTAACTCGAGGGCCTCCGCGTAGAGGTCGCTCATCGAGCGCGCCTCGTCGGGTCGCCGCTGGCAGGTGAACAGCCCGGTTCCCAGTTCCATATCGCAAACGTTGCGTGAACGGGGTAAAGTCGTTTTGACAGCAATCCGGTGACAGCCAGCGGCGTTGGTGTCGTCTCTTCCCGGTGGTTACCCGACAGCCGAACCGTCCCTGTCGGCCGCTCGAGCCAGCACGCTCGCGACCCGGATCGGTTCGGGTGGCCCGTGTTCGGGAGTGAACGCACGGATGACGGTCGCCGCTGCTTCGTGCTCGATCCCGACCGCGCGCATCCATAGCGTGTCCTCGCCAACAGCAATCGGTTGGCGCGGTGGCAGGGAGCGATAGCGCTCGAGGCGACGCTGGAGGTCGGCGCCATCGAAGGCGTCTTCGAGGCCCGCCTCGAGCCCCTCGCTGGCGTCGACGGTCACGGCAATGGTGGGTCGGTCCGTGGCCTCGGCAACGACCTCGAGGTCGACGAGATTGAACCACGCCGGGGCGATGGCCCCCAGCAAACAGTAGCGCACGTCGGGTCGCTCGAGTCGATCGAACAGGGAGACGATGGCCTCGGTTGCGTCGAGGCCGCCGACCCGACAGCGCCCGAACCCGGCCCCGTCGACCACTCGATCGGCGCGCACGACTGCCCCCGCAAGCTGACTGTCGTTCGCGCCTGAACGGTACGATTCGGCGATACCGAGGGCTCGCGTCCCCGGCTTGACGTTCATGATCTCCTCGCGAGCGCGGTGATTCGCCGACTCTGGTCGACGCTACTGAGTGGAATCGTGGTCTTTGATGTCTTGTAGCCGATCGAGGAGTTCGTCGCTCGAGGCCCCGTTTTCGAATTCGATCGATCCCTGATGGTTGGCACTGTCGGTCTGTACGGCGTCATCCTCGTCAAAATCGGCATCAACGTCGCGCTGTTCGGATTCGTCGTAGCTGCCGAATCCCATACAACTATATTTCAGCGGTGAAGCCTCAAAAGTCCATTGGCAGCCCGGTGACGTTTCTGGGTGGGGAAGCACCGGTCCCGTTGTGGGGTTGATCGGCGGTGGGGTGGCGGGGGTGCCGGCGAGATGGGGACCGTGGCGGCCAAGCGGGGTGACCCCGAATCGCCGATCGAAACTCCCACGGACGCCAGTATTTTGCCCGTCCGCGCCGGACGTGCCCGTATGGAGGTTCACCACGTCACCGCCGACGCCGACACGTTCACCTGCAACGGCTTTCTGGTCACTGGGGAGTGCCCCACACTCGTCGACCCCGGTGCGATGGACGGCGTCGTCGACGTCATCCGCGATCACGTCGACGACCTCGAGGCCGTCGCCCTGACTCACCAGCACGGGGACCACGTCGCCCAGCTCGAGGCGGTCGTCGAGGCGTTCGGTCCGACACTCGAGGTGTACGCTTACGACCATCATCAGACGCGGACGCAGGCGCTTGCGGACGGCGACGAGATCGAGATCGGCGACGACAGCTTTGAGGTGGTCTACACGCCAGGACACGCCGACGACCACGTCTCGTTCGTCTCCGAGACCACCCTGTTCAGCGGCGACGTCGTCGTCCACAACGACGGGGCCTTCGAGTACGGGAGCTTCGGTCGGACCGATATGGCCGGCCAGTCCCGGGAGACGCTGATCGAGAGCATCGAACGATTGCTCGAGCGCCTGCCCGATGGGGTCGAACACCTGTATGCAGGCCACGGCGACGTCTTCCACGGTGACGTTCGGGACGTGATCCAGACGGCCCTCGAGCGGGCGGAGAAACGTGAGCCGAAGTACCCCGATCCGTAGGCGGAGTGCCCTGCACGGGTCGTCGACGTCCCAGCAGTGCCCGACCGGGTGACCAGCGGTCACCCCCTGTACGCACCAGGAATCGGTTGATGTGGACCCTCGCGAATTACGGCCATCGGATCGTCGGTCGACGGACACCGGTAGGGGAGACCCTGTGCTGGTTATTGACCTGTTTGGTATCACGTTTATCTACATGGATTACTAACTGTTCGTCGTGGAAAGCGTCCTCCCGGTCGTCATCGGCATCCTCACCCTCGGCGTGGCTGCACAGGTCGTGGCCATGCGGCTCCAGGTGCCGAGTGTCCTCTTTCTGATCGCCATCGGGGTGATCGTCGGGCCCGAAGGGCTCGGGTTCGTCACCATCGACACCTTCGGTGGTGGGCTCTCGACGGTCGTCGGCCTGAGCGTCGCGATCATCATCTTCGATGGAGCCTTCCACCTGCACCGCGAGGCCATCACCGATACTCGGCGAGCGGTCGGGCGGATGATAACCATCGGGGCGATACTCTCGTTCGTCGGCACGACCGCTGCAGTTCGCTTCTTTCTCGGGACGGGCTGGGACGTCGCCGCGTTGATCGGGGCGCTCCTGATCGCGACGGGGCCGACGGTGATCACGCCGCTGCTCGAGGTGATCACCGTTCGCGATCACGTGGCGACGACGCTCGAGGCCGAGGGGATCCTCAACGACGTGACGGCCGCCATCCTGGCCATCGTCATCTTCGAATCCTTCATCGTCGGTGACGCACCACAGGAGATCCCGATTTCGTTCCTGCAACGGCTCGTCGTCGGCGTCGGCGTCGGGGTGGTGATCGCCGGGGTCGTCTGGTCGATCCTGGTTCGCGTTCGACTGGTCAGGGGCGATCCTGCACAGGTCGCGCGGCTGGTGACGCTGACGGGGGCGCTCACGGCGTTCGGCCTCGCGGAGTCGATCGCGCCCGAAACGGGCGTCGCCGCGGCGGCCACGGCGGGCATCGTGCTCGGCAACCTCGAGTTGCCCTACCGTGCGGAGATTCTCTCGTTCAATCGGGATCTGACGCTGGTCGTCCTCTCGTTCGTCTTCATTTCGCTGGCTGCGCTGATCGATTTCGATCTCGTTCTGGGGCTCGGGACCGGTGGCATTGCCGTCGTCGTGGCCGTGACCCTGATTCTTCGGCCCCTCGTGGTTGGGCTGGCGACGACGCATCCAAAGTTCACCCGCGAGGAGCGGCTGTTCCTCTCGCTGGTCGGGCCGCGGGGGATCATCCCGGCATCGGTTGCAACCCTGTTTGCCCTCGAACTCCAGGCGGCTGGTGAAATCGAGGCTGCCCAGACGCTCGTGGGGACGGTCTTTCTGGTGATCTTCATCACGGTCCTGCTGCAGGCGGGACTGGCGAAGCAGATCGCGAATACGCTCGAGGTGGTTCCAATGAAAAGCATCATCGTCGGCGGCGGCCGGGTCGGTCGGGCGCTCGCCATACGGCTGGAGAAACGCGGGGAGAACGTTCAGATCGTCGACCGCGACGAGGATCGAGTCGCCGAGCTACAGGCCGAGGGGTTCTCGGTCGTCGCCGGCGATGGCACGGACCCCGACGTGCTCCGAGATGCCGGCATCGAACGGGCAAAACTCGTCGTCGCGGCAACGCCGATCGACGATACGAACCTGCTCGTCTCCCAGTTGGCGCGGACAACGTTTGACGTCGAGGACGTGGTCGCCAGGGTGAACACGCCCGGGAACGTCCCGGCGTTCGACACCCTCGACGTTCGGGCGATCGACGTGGCGAGCGCGACGGCCTGGTCGATCGACAACGAAATCGAACGGCCCGCCCTCACCCACTGGATGAACGAACTCGGTGAGGGACACGACGCCCAGGAGATCACCGTCACTGCCGAATCGATCGCGGGCGCGACCATCCGTGAACTCGGCGCGGAGATCCCGGACGGCTGCATGGTGGCCGTCCTCGCCCGTGACGAGGAGACGTTCGTTCCCGACGCCGGGATGACCCTCGAGGCCGGCGATCGAGTGACGTTCATCGGTCAGGAGGAGGCGGTCAAGACGGCGGTTAAACGATTCCACCCGCGGGATTGACGACCGCTCGAGGCCGGCGGCCCCGGTTCCGAAACCCATAGGTGAGCACCTTCCCTAGCGGAGCCAATGGCACCCAGCGCGCACTCCAGCGCCGAGGACTGGCGCGAAGCGATCGACGATGTGGACGCCCAGTTGATCGACGGCTATCAGCGTGACTTCCCCGTCGTCGAACGCCCCTTCCGTGAGGTCGGGACCGCACTGGGTATCGAGGAGGGTGAGGCACTCGAGCGCGTTCGACGCCTTCGGGAACAAGGCGTCTTCCGGCGGTTCGGTGCTGTCCTCAACCCACCGGTTATCGGCTCGTCGACGTTGGCAGCCGTCAAGGCCCCCGACGGCGAGTTCGACGCTGTTGCCGACGTCATCAACGGCTACCAGCAAGTCAACCACAACTATGCCCGCGACCACGAGTGGAATATGTGGTTCGTGGTCACCGCGGCCGATCGCGAAACCCGCGACGGGATTCTCGAGGAAATCGAGACCAGAACCGGCTGTACGGTGCTCGTGTTACCCATGTTGACCGACTACTACATCGACCTCGAGTTCCCCGTGGTGAACGCCGACCAGTTCGCCCGAGAGTCCCTCGAGGCCGGCACGGAGGCCAGCGCGACGCGGATCAGCGAGGATGCGACCGGTGACCTCTCGACGTTCGACGCTGCGCTCTTGCTCGAGATCCAGGACGGGTTCCCGCTGTCGCGGACACCCTACGCCGACATCGCGACCGCCCTCGAGGACGACCTCGAGCGACCCGTCGACCCCGAAGCCGTCTGCGGGGCCATCACGAGACTACAGGCTGACGGGTGCATCAAACGTATCGGCTGTGTCGTCAACCACCTCGTCACGGGGTTCGACGCGAACTGTATGGTCGTCTGGGACGTCCCCGACGAACACCTCGACGCGTGGGGGGAGCGAACCGGCTCGCTCCCGTACGTCACACTCTGTTATCACCGACCCCGTCGACCCGCACAGGACTGGCCGTACAACCTGTTCACGATGATCCACGGCCGCGATCAGGACGCCGTCGACGAAAAAATCGACGAGCTGGCGACCGAGTACCTGCCGGTGTCCCACGAACGCCTCTATTCGACGGAGACACTGAAACAGACGGGCGCACAGTACGAGACGCTCGTCGACCGGTCGTCCTGATCAGGCCTGTCCGAGTTCGGCGACGGCCGCACTCGTCGTCCGCGTCCCTTTGCCGATGATCACGTCACCGGCTCTGAGGGTTTCGTCCGCATCGCCGACCAGCAACCACCCCTCCTCGGGCCGCCGGACCGCGATGACCGACAGGGGCGTCTCGGTCTCGAGGATACCCCCCACGACCTGCTGGCCGACGAGTTCGCTGTTGGGCTCGATCTCGATGCGCGTGAGTAACTCGTCGCTCTCCTCGACGGCCATGGTCACGACGGGATGGACGTCGATGCCACGGAAGAGCCCCTCGCTGATATCCAGGGCAGCGTCGCTGATGCTCTCCGTGGCTCGGCCCAGGTGTATCAAGCCGCGCAGCTTGACCGGATCGGGCGCGTCGGCGGCCGCCTGCAGCGTCCACGCCTCGAATCGGGATTCGAGGGCGTCGACCTCGATCTCCAGGTTTTTGACCTCCTCAGCGAGCCCCTCGCTGTCGAAGAGAACGCTGCTGTAGGCCAGATCGACGGCGAGTTCCGAGAGGTTCTTCATGTGGACGATGGTGTCGACGGCCCGCTCGAGGTCGGCCAGATCCGGTGGCTCGGCGGTCAGCGGCTCGTGAGCCAAACCGGTCACCTCCTCGTAGGCGACCTCGAGCCCGGCGTCGGGGCCACGCATGAACGCCACGTCGTCGACCCGGAGGGTGGTTTCGGGGCCGGGGTTGAGCAACCACTCATCGCCACGACGGAGGGCGATCACACGGACGCCGGTTTCGGACTCGAGGTTGATCCCTTTGAGCGTGCGGTCGGCGTACGACGAGTCGGCGACGACGATACCTCGAACCAGTGACTCGACGGCCTCCGGGAGCGCCTCGCGCATGGCCTCGGGGAGGCCGATATCCTCGAGCAACACCTTCGCGACGTCGCCAGCGGCGTCGCTGATCTGGTCGGCGGCCCCGACGATGCCGAAGACGGGAGCCAGTTCCTCGGCGTCGGTGGGGTTCCGCGCGGCCATCATCAGGCTCATCCAGGCCCGCATCTCGAGGCGGTCCATTCGTGACTCGAGTCTGATGACCTCCCGGGCGAGGTCCTCGTTGCGGTGTAAGACGGCCGCATAGGAGAGATCGATCAACAGCTCTGCGGTGTCTTTCATCTCGACGAGGACGTCCTTGACGCTGACCGGTTCGTATTCGATCGCCTTCGAGGGCGCGTCGTCCACGGGTGGGTCCATACGGAACCGACTCCGCGGACGTAAAAAAGGGTTACCCGACAGAGACTCTCACGAGCGACGACCGATTCCCCGCCGGAGCCGGCCGTGGCTGACACGACGTGTAAGTGTTTTACGCGCGGGGTGTCTCCCTTCGAGACGATGACCGTTCGGGGCGAACTCGAGACCGTCGACCTGCCGATCGAGGAGTCAGCCGTTGACGCGCTGCTGTCGGTCACCCCGGCTGCCGTCGATCCCGCCCCGACACTCTCGTACTGCCGAAACGTGTTCGTTCCCCTGACGACTGCCTGTCGGTACACCTGCACTTACTGTACGTACTTCGATCCGCCCGGCTCGGCCTCGGTGCTCTCCCTCGAGGACGTTCGGGACATCTGTCGCCGTGGAGCCGAGGCTGGCTGTACGGAGGCTCTCTTCACCTTCGGCGACGATCCCGACGGCCGGTACACCGCGATCCACGAGCAGCTGGCGAGCTGGGGGTACGAGTCCATCCACGAGTATCTGCGAGCTGCCTGCGTGGTCGCCCTCGAGGAGGGGCTCCTCCCGCACTCGAACCCCGGGGATCAGACCCGCGAACAGCTGGCACTGGTCGCCGACGTCAACGCCAGCATGGGCGTCATGCTCGAGACGACGGCGAACGTGGACGCACACGCCGGCCCCCGTCAAAAATCGCCCGCCCAGCGCTTGCGGACGATCCGGAACGCGGGCGAACTCGACGTGGCGTTCACGACGGGCATCCTCGTCGGCATCGGCGAGGACTGGCGGGACCGCGCGGAGAGTCTCCTCTCGATCGCCACACTGCACGAGCGCTACGGCCACATCCAGGAGGTGATCGTCCAGCCCGTCGTGGACAACGAGCGCTGGGACGGCGGGACGCCAGATCTCGAGACGCTTCGTCGGGTGACGGCAATGGCCCGAGTTGCCCTGCCTGACGACGTCTCGGTGCAGGTGCCCCCTAACCTCGCCCCCGCGAGGGAGCTGGTCGACTGTGGTATCGACGACCTCGGCGGCGTCTCGCCCGTGACCGACGACCACATCAATCCCGACTACGCGTGGCCAGCGCTTTCGGAGCTCGAGGCTGTCGCGGAGACGGCTGGTGTGCCACTCCGTGAACGGTTGCCGATTTACGATCGGTTCCTGCCGCCAGCCTATCGTAACGAGACGCCGGTCGAGGGTGATGCGGAGGACGTCACGGACGAAGAAAATGCGGACGACGCCGCGCTCGGGTATGAGGCGGACGACGCCGCGCTCGAGGACGACTCGGGCTCGAGATCGAACGCGGCCGCCGGGGAAGAGCGCCAGTGGATCTCACCCCGGATCGAGGCGGCCCTCGAGGCGGCAGACGGCTACGAGCGCGATTGAGCTCACGCCGATGGTCGGAGTCCTGGACTCGCTTGCAGTCGACGCGTTGAGCCCTTCGCCATGTCAAACACTTATGCGCGTGGTCTCCCGAGTCAGGCACAATGGTGCTTTCGCCGACACAACTCGCCCTCGCGGTCACCATGGTGGTCGTGGCGGGATACGCCTTGACGATCCTCGACCGGGGCGCCTGGCGCTCGAGGCTCGAGGCACGGTTTCTGTACGGAATTCCGTGGGGGACGCTCGTCACCGTTGCCGTCGTCGTCGGCTTCTACCTGTTCGCACAGGGTGGCCTTCGACACTGGAGTGAGCCGGTCATCTACGCCTACATCTCGTGGTCGTACTTCTACCCGACGGGGATCCTGACGGCCGGGATCGCCCACGGCAATCCGGGCCATCTCATCTCGAACATGACCGCGACGGTCGTCTTCGCGCCCATCGCCGAGTACGTCTGGAGTCACTACCCGCCGCGCCGTCGAGCAGCTCGCGCCTCCCAGAAAGACAGGGCCGACGGCGGCCAGGGCGGCGGAGACGGTCCCCTCACGAACCCGTGGGCTCGAGCGTTCGTGATCTTCCCCGGGGCACTGCTTGGAGCTGCCCTCGTCACGTCCACGTTCTCGCTGGGCCCGGGCCTCGGCTTCTCGGGGGCGGTATTCGCCATCTTCGGCTTCGCTCTCGTCACCTATCCGCTGGCGTCGATCGTCGGCGTGGTCGCCACCTCGGCGGTGAGCCTGCTGGTGACGGCGATGGCCACGCCGATCGTTCGCGAGGGGATCGAATCGGGTGCCCCGTCGCCGCCCGCGTGGGCCGGGATCGGGTTCCAGGCCCACCTCCTCGGCTTTCTCCTGGGCGTGATGGTCGGTATCGCCCTGCTGTCGCACCGCGGACGGCGACCATCTGCCGGTGCCGTGTTCGCCGCGATGATCCTGCTCGGCCTCGCACAGTCGCTCTGGTTGCTCGCCTGGCCGGTCGGAGACGACACCTTCGCGCTCTACCGCGGCGCTGGGGTAATTCTCGTGTTTCTGTTGGCGGTGGTCGTGACCGTCGCCGTGGCCGGCAGCACCCGTGAACTCCCGGAACCGCTCTCTGAGAGTCGGTTCGCCCCGAATCGCCGGCAACTCGCCGGCCTGTGGCTCAGCGCCCTCCTCGCGCTGTTCGTCGTGCTGGTGGTCGCGGCGGCCGTCCTGGGCGAACCGGTGGCTCTGGTGGCCATCGTCATGGGGGTGTTCGTCGCCGTTCTCGGGACGCCAGCGCTCGCGGCGTTCGTTCCCTCGAGCCTGCGAGGTACGGGCCCGATGACCGTGCGTCAGAGCGCCGTCGTCTGTCTCGTCGTCTTCACCATCCTCGTCGCCGCGCCCAGCCTCCCCCTGAGCCTGGGTGTCGTCGCGGACGACGCCGTCCCCCAGACCGGGGTCGAACGCGGCGATTACACCGTCACCTACGTGTCGAACGAAACCAGCGGTCAGACCCCCGGTGTCGACGTCGGCGACGACGAGTTCTTTGCCAGCGAACTCGACGGCGTCGTCGTCGCCAGCGCCGATCGCAACTTCTGGACCACCGACACCAGACCGGACGTGTTGGCCCACGACGGAAACACGACCGTCGCTGTCGGTTCCGTCGGTTGGCGCGATGCCGTTCACGCCGAGCGCACCGGCTGGGAGGTCGTCGGGAACGACACCGTCTACGCGGTGGATCTGTCGGATGCCGACGCGGAAGACGAGGACTCAGAGCGCGTCTACACGGCGGATTCGGCGACGGCAAACGCCGCCGTTGACGGCCACACTCTCACGCTCGTGGCGACCGAGGACGGCTTCGAACTCGAGGCGGCCGTCGACGGCGAGGTCGTCGGGAGCGCGACGATCCCCGAGACCGGGGACTCGACCACCCTCGGGGACCTCGAGGTCCGAACCGAGGCGGTCGACGGCGTCGATCGTGTGATCGTCGAACACGAGGAAACCACGGTACAGGTGGCCGAAGCGGAGACGTACTGAGGGACTCTCACTGCCGGGCCACTGATACGGTTTAGTGTGACTGTTTACCGGTGAGTCCCGAACCCGGGCTGGCACTCACCGGTAAGAGACGACACTAACCCGCATGAACCGGTTGACTTCACTCTTTGAAGTGCATAGATACATTTTCTGTAGTCTGCCGATTCAGTCCCCTTTCGTCCGACTGATGCCGTATCGAGGCCTGCAAGCCACAGCACGCTCGAGTCGCCTCGAATCCCGCTGTCGGCGATCTCATGCGTGGTCGGTCCCGGACGCTGCTGCCAGGCGTTCGCCGGTGTCGAGCCCGTTTCGGAGCGCGGCGTGGAGTCGACTTTCACCGGCCACCCAGTCCCCAATGCAGTACACCCCCGACGCCTCGGCGGCCCGGACCGGCTCGAGGTCGACGCCGGCCTCGGGGAGGGCGTAGCGCCACCCCTGGTGATCCGTCCAGTCCGGCTCGGTGAGTCGGTCGTCCTCGAGGATGTCGGCGGCGCGTGCGGCCAGCGTCGCCACGTTCCGCTCGGGTGGATCGTCGTCGTGGGCCACAGACCACTCGTGGCCCGCCTGGATCACGAGCAGGGACTCGCCGTCGGGGATGTGACCCGGTTTGCACTCCTCGCGAGCGATCCAGCCGACGTCGTGGGCCTTGTCCGTGTTCACCAGGGCGTAGTAGGGGGTCTCGAGTTCGAACGGATAGTGACAGACGGCCGTGTACACGGCTCGGTAGGGAACGTCGGCGACGGCCGCCTGGAGGGCCTCGCGCTCGTCGGCCGCCCAGTCGGCGTCGGCGAGCAGCGTGGCGGTCTGTGGCGCGGGCGGATTGAGCACGAGGGCGTCGAACGGCCCCCACTCGCCGCCCTCGGTATCGGTCACGTGCCAGGTGCCGTTCCCGTGGGGGCCGTCGGCTGCGGTCGCCTCCCGACGTTCGACCCCCTCGATCCGCGTCTCGCGGTGCACGGTGGCCTCCGTCCGGGCGAAGAGCCGCTTCGCGATCTGGGTCAGGCCGGACTCGTAACCCCACTTGTGGGCGTCGGCGTCCCGACCCGGCTCGATCGACCCCGAGGCGTCGAACGTCCAGATCGGGTCGGTGATGTCGATCAGGCCGTCGGTGTCGAGGGTGTCGGTCACGAGGTCGACCACGCGGTCGTCGTCGGCCTTCAGATAGTTCGCGCCGTAATCGTACCGACAGCCCGCTCGACGACGGGTCGCTGCTCGGCCACAGAGCCCGCGTGATTTCTCGAGAACCGTGATATCGAACTCCTCCGGGGTGCGCTGGAGGGTGAACGCGGTGGCGGCGGCCGCGGCTCCCGCGCCAACGATACCGATGCGTGTCATGCGGATTCAATGGGGTCCGGAGTCAAGAACCGTTCCCTGGCGGCGACCGTCGCCGGCGCCTGGAGCCACCCGAGCGATTCGATTGCCTCTACGTCCTGGGCCAGGCGCCTGTCAGCGCATTCGCCCATTCGCCGCCCACGCCGGCGAACCCGGTGCTGTCTTGGATTTTCGTCGCAAATTGGGACGTAGCAGCGGTGGGTTGACTGGGTTTTATGTACTCGTATAACTAATGGCGTAGTATGGCAACCGTCAGCACCTGCCCGAAGTGTGAATCCACCGCCCTCGAACTCGAACCAGCCGGCTTCGCCTGTGGCGACTGTGACTGGCTGGCCTGTCCGGAAACGTTGATGGAACTTTAGGCTCCCAGGTGGCAGTCGGGGCTCCCCATTGCGTGCGCGAAACGGCCCCCACCTGTGGCTCACCAGCCGCCGGGGCCCACCATCCCATTCTCGCTCGAGCGTCGCCACGGTCGTCGCCCCTCGTTCGAGTGTGGCGTCACGACCGTCGGCGCTGCACCACAGGTCGTGACACTGTCACTCCAGGGTACCTTCGAGGCCCCGGCGACGTCCACCGACAGCGAAGGGAGTAAACCGTCTCCGTCCTAACCCGAGGATATGCAAGCATTGGTCATCGTAGCCCACGGATCACATCTGAGCCCAGGCTCTGCACAGCCGACGTACGACCACGCAGACACCATCCGGGAAACCGGCGCGTTCGACGAAGTCCGGGAGGGATTCTGGAAGGAAGAACCCTCCTTCCGGGAGGTCATCCGCACCGTCGAAAGCGACGAGGTATACGTCGTTCCGCTGTTCATCAGCGAGGGATACTTCACCGAACAGGTCATCCCGCGGGAACTCAGACTCGAGGATTGGGACCCAGATCGCTGGGACTCCGACGGCACGAGCGCCAGTCAGGCCACCCTCGACGTCGGCGACGCCGCAAAGACGGTCCACTACTGTGGGCCGGTCGGGACCCACGATGCGATGACCGACGTGATCGTCCAGCGCGCCGAGAGCGTGACGGGTGATCCAGACGTCGGTGAGGGGGTCGCGCTCGTCGTCGTCGGCCACGGCACCGAGCGAAACGAGAACTCCGCGAGGGCCATCGAGTATCACACGCAGCGGGTTCGCGACCTCGACCGGTTCGACGAGGTACAGGCGCTGTACATGGACGAAGAGCCCGAAATCGACGACGTGACCGACCACGTCGACGCCGACGACGTCGTGGTCGTCCCGCTGTTCATCTCCGACGGCTTCCACACGCAGGAAGACATCCCCGAGGACATGGGGCTGACCGACGACTACCGCACGGGCTGGGACGTCCCTGGCGAGGTCGACGGCCAACGCATCTGGTACGCCGGCGCGGTCGGCACGGAGGAGTTCATGGCGGACGTGCTCTTAGAGCGTGCGGCCGACGCGGGAGCCGACATCGGGGACGCCCTCGACCAGGTTGCCGAGTGGACGGGCGGCGCCCCCGCGACGGGGGCGGGGGACTGAGCCGTGAGCGCCCAGCGAGACGACGAGTCCCTGCCACCGGCGGCCGTGGACAACCTGCTCGAGGCGGCAACTGCCCATGACTCGTCTGGACTGCTCTTCGACGGATTGGCCATCCACCAGGACGACGGAGGCACTTACAGCCTCGAGACGCCCGACTCGAGCCACGAAGACCTCTCGCGCACCGACCTCGAGGCGGCCCTCTACGAGGTGCCCGCACTGGTCACCAACTGGCACTTCTGGGAGCACGTAGTTGCGGGCCAGGGGACCCCGAGACGGGCGTTCCTGCGCTGGTGTGAGGGCGCGTCGCTGGAACCCGAGTCGGATGACGAGAGCGATGCCGGAACCGGCCCCGATCCAGACGACGACCACGGAACGCCCGTGGCCGAACGGTATCGGGCTCTCGAGACCGGTGTCACTCGCCACTGGGGAGAACTCGAGTTGACGGCACGCCTCGCACCCGACGTCGAGGGTCACGGGCAGGGCCGACGGGTGTACGACGTTCGTCACGTCGAGGACGCGGACGTCCCTGCCCACGAACTCGAGGGCCACGACCACCCACACGAGGCGCGGGAGATCGTCACCACGGACGAGAAGGACCGTTACCGTCCGCTGAAGACCGCCCCCACGCTCGTCACCGGTTGGCACTTCGAGGGGCTCTCGGGCGACGACTTCGTCGAAACCGTGCGGACGATCTATCCGGCCACGATCGCCAACTGGTATCGGGAACAGCGAGGGGAACTCGACGTCGACCACTGGCTCGAGACGGCTGAGCGTCAGACGGGCATCTACGACATCGTTGACGAGCTTCCCCGGGAGGCCGTCGAGTGGGTAGCCGAGGCCTGCTGTGTCGACTCACAGTGTGTCAAACGTCGGGAGTGGCAGTACGAGGATGGCGACGAGTTGGCGGTCGACGGCGGCGACGGCGTCTTCCCCTGTCGGGAACCCTGCTCGCTCGTCACGGCCGCCGCACGCAGGTGGACCGTCCTGGAATCCGAAGACGAGAAGCGCTGGCACCTCGAGTTGACCACGAGCGAGATGAACCAGCTGGTCGAGATCGTGGACGCCGTCGCCGAGGGACGAACTGACGAGATTCGGGAAGCGGACGTGTACGACGGGGCGAACCGGTACCGGGCCCGATACCTGCGGGCCAAGCGAATGGGCGACGGCTCGCTGGGCCACGAGGTCGAGGGGGATGCCGGCCACGACGACCACGACAGCGAGAGTGGCCACGACGACCACGACAGCGAGAGTGACCACGACGGTCACGACAGCGAGCGTGACCACGACTCCGACGACGACCACTAACCGTCGTCTCGAGGCGAAGGCGTCATCGGTCTCCCCTCCACGCCCTCGCCTCGGGGGCGGTCACGCGCGCTCGAGCAGGTCCTGTACGACTGCGTGATGGCGGTCCGCCGTTTTCTGGCGCTCGTCGGGACCCGCGCTGGCGTTCCACAGCGAGAACCACACCAGCGGCGCGAGTCGGTGGACGCCATAATAGCACTCGCCGAGGGGTGTGAGCTCCCCCTCTTCGAACAGCGTCTCCTCGATGGCCGGTCGTGACGTGCGCTCGCCGTACCCGATCTCTATCGCCCGGCGAACTCGTCTTCGACGCGGATCGTCGAGTGTGGCGTACCCACACAGGTGTTCCTCGAGAGCGACGAGATTGTACACCGGCTCCGTGGTGTGGCAGTTCCCCCAGTCGATGACCGCCTTCGTCTCGCCGGTTTCGGGATTGATCAGGAGATTGCCCAGACGATAGTCCGTGTTTCCGAAGACGGGCCGGTCGGGCGCGGGGACGGCCTCGAGACGCGTCTCGAGGAACGCTCGAAACGGGTCGGCGAGCGATGCGAAACGCTCGTGGAACTGCCCCGGCCACTCGGCGACCTGCGCGGCGAGTGCGTCCCGCCAGGTGTCGTGTCCCTCGGGGCCGACGACCAGGTCGTCGGCGGTCGGGTCGGCTGTTCCTTCCATCCAATCACTGTGACAGTGAATTGTCCCGTACCGACCGAAGGAACCGACCTCGTGCAGCGTGGCGAGGTGGCGACCACCCGCTCGAGCGAGGCGTTCGATCACGGGCAGTGGGAGGGCACGCGACGCCCCCTCACAGACCTCGCCGTCCCGTCGTTCCATGAGGAAATAGGGTGCCGGGAGGCTCTCGTGCTCGTCGACCCGACCGTAGACCGTGGGCACAGGAATGTCCGTTTCATCGGCCAGTATCTGCAACGTCACCGGCTCCGGTCGGAAGGCCGCCGGATCGACGAACGAACACGCCTTCAGGACGGCTTCCAGCGAGCTGGCGGGGGTGTCCAGACGCACGAAGTACACGACGTCCGTCCCTTCCGTGGCTCGTTCCGCAGACTGAAGCGACCACGCCGGCTCGAGGGACGTGATCATCGCCTCGAGGGTCGTTCTTGATAACTCCTCGACCATCGATAGGGGCGTTCGGAAGGGGCGTATAAAAGGGTCAGGCAGGTGTGTCAACACTTCGTCCGGCATCGGGGTGCCCTGGGGTCTCCGCTGATGCCACCACTGAGTGCGGCCCGTCGATGAGGCGGGCTTCAGAACAGGTTCTCGAGTTCGTCGTTCGCGAACGGATCCTCGTCCGGTTCGGCCACTTTTGTGTCTTCGGCCTCCTGGGCGGCCCGCGCTCGGTCGAGGAAGTCCTGGACGCGGTCGGAGCGTTCGACGCCGCCGAGCAACACGAGCGCGGCGATCCGATCGGTTTCGAGCGGGAAGTCCCCGCCGCGGACCTGCATACTCTGGGTCTCGTCCTCGAGCCAGCGTCGAGCTCGCTCGACACCCTTCCGTGGAATCGACTCGGGCCTGCCGGCGATCACCAGCAGCGCGGCCTCGCCCAGACGGGCCTCGGGCAAGCTGGTGCCTGTGAGCAGTGCCTGCCGGGAGACGCTCATGACGCTTCGGATGTTCTGCGTCGAATCCTCGCTCGCTGGCGCACTCGCGTAACCGAGGGAGGCGATGCCGCCCCCACGGAGGGTGTTGATGACCTCGCTCGAGTCGACGACGCTCTCGCCAACGCCCTCGACGGCCTCACCGGAGGCAAAAAGCAGGCCGAAGCGTCGGGCGATCTGGTCGTTGATCGTGGCAAACCCGCTCTCGACGCTCTCGCCCTGGCTGACCCAGGCGTCGTTGTCGACCAGCAGGGTGGCGTCCGCCTCCCGGACCACGGTCTTCAGGGAACGGCCGGCGTTGGCCTGATAGAGCGAGCCCTCGTTTCGGCCGGGCAGGATCCCGAGGACGTAGATCGGTACATCGTACACCTGCTTGAGATGATGGGCGAGGACCGGCGCACCGCCGCTGCCGGTCCCACCGCCGAGCCCGGCGACGACGACGATCGCCTCGGCACGCGAGGTGACGTGCCCGTCGAGTGCCCCGAGGACCTCCTGAACGTCGGACTGCATGATCTCCGCACCCAGCTCGTTGTCGCCCCCAACGCCGTGTCCGTTCACCCGATCGGCACCGATCAGGTGAGTTTCGACGTACTCGAGTGAGTGGAAATCGGGCGTTGCCGAGTTGATCGCGAGGGCACCCTGGACCGCGTTGAACTCCATTTCCGCGTCGAACTCGGTTAGCCGCTCGGCCACCTTCCCACCGGCCTGGCCGACACCAATCAGGGCAACTTTCATATCACGGACATACTGCCCGGCCCAGTTTAACATTGCGGAAGCCCGGAGTCCGGCTCCGAGTTTAAGTACGATCGGCTGACCAGGGGGCCCATGATCGATGCCAGCCGTGCCAGGGCTCAGCTTGGCCACGCCAGCCACGCCTCACAGTCAACGGTTGCTCCGGGACGCCGCGCTCAGACCGAACCGCTCGCCGCACTCGTCGCCGTCGCCACGATCTGTCTCGCCCTCGGCCTTTACGCGGGCTCGCTCGCGGGTACCCTCCCAGGGGATACCGAGCGAACCACCGCCGAACCGGTCCTCGAGAGCGCCTGGGCGGACGTGGGAACGGACAGCAACTACGACNCACAGGCCGCTCCCGACCCGCTCGAGTCCATTCCTGACGATCGACTCCCGCGGGAATCGACGGTGACGATCAGTGTCCTGATGATCGACGACGGCGAACCGACGCTGCTCGCCCAGGCCACCTACGTCCGCGGCGAACACGACCCCGACGCGCCAACGATCGAGCCAGTGGCCGACGCCAGTGTGTTTGCCGACACGGCCTCACGACCGATCGCCGTTCGCGAGTTCTCTGGCAAGATCTCGAGTGCCACGCTTCACGTGGGCGTCCACGAATGACTGGCGCGCAATTCGGCGGGGACCGGTCAGCACGGGGCGTCAGCACCGTACTCGACGTTGCGGTGTGTCTGCTGTTCGTGAGTGCCGCCGTGGGTGTGGTTGGGATCCACCTGGCGGGTGACGACGAACCGACCGTCGATCCCGACGCCGCAGATCGGACGGTCGAGCTCCTGGGATCGACGACCGTTACCGTCCAGTACAGCTTCGACCCAGCGTTCGACCACGCTCCGGCGGATGCCTTCGACGACCCAGATGCCTACTCCGACGGCGAACGATCGCGGGTCACGCACGGACCCAGCGCCGCCATGCTCGCCGACGCAACCCAGTCGAACCTCAGCCTCGAGGGCGAACGCATCAGCCACGACGGAATCGGCTTCGAGCGAGCCATCGAGGGCCCGCTCGTAGACGAGTTGTTCGTCGTCGACGAATCCGTCGCGATCACAGCTCACTGGACGCCCTATGAGGATGCGCCACTCGAAGGAACCGCGACGATAGGGCCAACACCGCCCCCGGCTGCCGACGTAAGTAGCGTCACGATGTCCGTCCCGAGCGGCTTCGAGGCCCACACAGCGTCTCCATCGGAGGACGACGGCAGCGACGACAGCTATCACCGGAACCCCGACGACCGAGGTGACGGCACGGAATCGAGGGTTGACAGCGATCCCGATTCCGAACCCGAGCCGACATACGAGGGTCTGGCCACGTCGATCGCAACCGCGACCGTCGAGGGCACCTTCCCCCTCGAGGAGACCACTCTCGCCCTCGAGCGCGGGGGCCTCGAGCGGGATCGAACGGTCTATCGGTACACCGCCCTCGCCAATGCACTGGACGACGCGGCGGCCGACGACCTCGAGGAACCGCTAGCCCAGGACAGCGTCGACGTCGAGGCGGCAAACGCCAAGCTGATCGAGTCGATGACTACCCAGCTGGCGGCGGACATGGCGGACCGGTTCGACAGCCCAGCGGACGCCGCCGACACCGTAGATGTCGAGACAATCACGATCACGGTGCAGGTGTGGAACCCGTGAAATCCCGACGTCCCCGAACCATTTCGATAGCCGACGACGACCGTGCTCGTATCCCGTTCGCCCTGATCGGTGTCCTCCTGTTCGTGACGAGCTTGACCGTGGTCGGGATTCTCGAGGCCAGGCCAACGCCCGAAACGGACGTCGATACCTCAGTCGCGATGGATCGCACGAGCGCTGCCACACAGACCGCGATCCGGGACGCTACCCTCGAGGCGACCGAACAGGCCGCGATGAATCCAGTTCACGAACCGGCCGATACGCCGTACGGGCAACTCCTCGAGGGCGAGTCCGCAGATGAGGTCCTCGAGCGACAACTCGAATTGCTCGTTGCCATCCAGGTCCAGACAGCGCTCGAGGGGGCAGGCCAGGAACTCAGGGATACGACGACGACCGTCGAGGTGCCCGAAGCGAGCGATCCGGACGCCCTCGAGCGAGCGATGAACCGGACCGAGATCGAGACGCGCTCCAGCGGTCGGATCGACGTCACCATCGACGAGGTCCGAACGACGGTCGAACGCGACGGCGAGGTCGTCGCCGACCGGACGGAGACGGTGACCGTCTCCGTTCCGTCACCGATCTTCGAACTCCACGACCGAACCCAGGCCTACGAGGAGGCGCTGAACACCGGTGCCCTCGAGGGGTCGGGCTTCGGTCGCCAGTTCAGCGGTCGTCTCTACCCCATCGCCTGGGCACGTGGCTACGCACAGTACGGCGGGATGCCCGTCTCGGAGGTCATCGCCAATCGCCACGTCGAGGTGACGGCCAACAGCGCCGCCTTCGCCACCCAAGAGTCCGTCTTCGGGACGCAGGACGCCGACGGTGCCGACGCCATGCGCCAGGCGTGGCTCTGCCTGGCGGCCAAAGACGGGGACGATCTCTACGGCGGGTACAACGACGGCGATTCACCCGGTATCGACAGCCAGGACGTCTGTGACTCCCTCGAGTACGTCTATGGCGACCAGGTCGGTGGGGAGTCACCGGACGCCCCCTCGATGCAGGAACTCTCATCGCACGCCCCCGGGATGGACGAGGAGGAGTCCATCGCCGTGAGCGAGAGTGCATACGTCCCGATGCGACACCTGCTCGATTCCTCGGGTGATGACAGTCTGACGGCCGCGTTCGACCGCGTTTACGAGGTGGAGGCCAGCTCGTCCGTGACGGTCCACGACACGCTTACCGATCCCGATCCGGAGCCCCCGGACGATGGCGACCACTGGGAGCGCCTCGATGTCGCGGATCTCGAGTTCCAGAACTCGAGCGTCTTCGACGTGACCGTTGATGCCCCACGCCAGGAGCGGTCGTTCTACACGTACGAGGGGACCGTTGTCAACGCCTTCGAGCGCATGGCGACCTGGAACGACACCCGGACGAACGACACCGAAGCCATCGAGACGAACGTCACGGCGACGAGCACGTTCGAGGTGGAGGTGACCCTCCGCGAACGCGAGCACAGTCCCGATTCGGCTGTCAAGGACCGTCGGGAGTACGGCATCGACCGCAAGTACAGTGGTGGGGGTCCGTATTCTGACGACTTCAGCGACGTGCCGATCAAAGCGGCCGATTCCTTCGTGGGCACGCGAGGCGAGGCGGGCTTCCGATCGCTGTTGGCGGAGGCCGCTGAGGACGCCCGGGAGGGTCGCGAACTGCGGAGCGGACTCGATATTCCCACCAGCCGAACCATCGATGCCGGCTACGAGCACGTGGCCCTCGAGGCCGAGGTGCTCGAGGACCTCACTGCAATCCAGTCCGAGATGGCGGATCTCGAGGTCGAATTCGAGCGCGGTGACGTCATCGCCGAGCCCGATGAGGATGGTCCCGTGGACGACCTGATTGCCGAGGTCGAGGCCGAACGTGCCAGCCTGCTCGACCGGTCCGAGGCCTACAGCGATCCCGCGGAGAAGGCCCAGTACGAGGCGCGATTGCAGTATCTCGACTTGTTGCTCGAGGATCTCGAGCTGGTGGCCGATGCGCACGACCACGTGATGGATGGCCTGGACGACGAACTCGAGGGGGCCAATGCTGGATTGGCGGATGCCACGAATTACATGCAGGAGTCGATGAGTGCGGGTGACCCGGAGCCACAGCCGATCGACGACGTGCAGTTGTTGGACGACCTCGAGTACAGTGTGGCTGGGTCACCGTCGTATCTGGTGACGGAAAACGTGACGACGGAGGACGTGCCACCGGTTCGAGAGGGAGAGGAATTTGCGCCGATGGCGGCGAAGAACCAGAATTATTTCTCGATTCCGTACGACTCGGTTATGACGGGGATTCTCTCGAGGATTCCGCGGTTGGGGTTGGGAGATGAGGAGACGGAGGTCCCGATGCGGACGGCGGGCGAGACGTTGCGGGCGGCGATGTTGGCTGAGGAGTTGGGGGCTGATATAGAAGAAGAAACTGCTGAAATTGAGGGTGAAATTGACCAGGAGATTATAAATATGAATCAAAGAATCTCAGGGGAAGTCTTGGATGATTTGAATTCTGGTGAAGTTTGGGATAGCACAGACTCGACCGAAGAGGTCGATTATGATAGTGGGGATGTTTATAAAGTTCTTGATAACTCGATCAATGAGTGGGAATCCGTTGATAGTAAAGCAATCGCATTAGGCAAAGGAGAAGCCACAGATGTTTTGATTGAATCTGTTCAGAGGGAGCTAAGTAAAAATCCCCCTGAAGAATTTGAGGACAGACCTAGTGCTTGGGAAAATAAGGTCAAAGCTACAACAAGACCAATCATTGTAGATGAGATCTCGGAGGCCACAGTTACGTTCGACGCCGGTCTTGAGGACCTCGATTCTGAAATCAGGACTAAACTCGAGTCGGTATCTGAAGACGTTATTGAAAAAAGACTAGAGGAGGCAGAAATAATCGATGATGAGGGTGAAATCGTGATCAGTGAGGAAGAAGAGTGGTTGACTGGTGATGCACCGAGTCGAGTTCCTGCTGGCCTTCCAGTTTTACCCGCACCAGGCTACTGGGTTGTTACAGCCAATGTCTGGGACGTCAATGTCGACGCGGAGTATGCTCGGTTCGAGGTTTTTGCAAATACTGGTGACCCAACAGACACTACTGGAGCAACTTACCTTCGAGAGAATAATTCAGCTACAGTCAAAATCGACAACAACGACGTGGTTCTGGGAAAGAACGAACCTATCGAGTTTGCGGCCCGATCAGTAGTTGTCGTCGTGGTTCCACCAGGGGGCCAAGGAGTGGGGGATCGCACAGGTGTTCGTACAGAGTGCTCAAATACATGGCCAGAGTCCGGTTATATTGACCTCACAGAACTTGAAGAATGTGGTAGCTAGCAAATAAAATACAAACTTGAAATGATCAGACGGCGCTTGTAAGGTCACTCAATTTAGAGCATGGAGGTACCCATCATCGTCGCCTACAAACAAATAACCACTTACAACCGTTGGGGTGGTGGTGACTACACCTTCGATTTCATATTCCCAGGCTAAATTACCTGATTCCAATTCAAACGCGCTAACTCCGATATTGGACCGAGTGTAAACAATTCCATCCGCTATAGAGAGATTCGATCGGACTCCTTTGTTGTCAACATCCCACATTACTGAACCGTTTTCCTTACTGACTGCGACAATTTTGTCTTCCACTCTAGCGACGATCTTCCCTTCTGAAAGGGAGATTGAGGAGTGAACTTCACCATCGAATTTTTGCTCCCACAATTGGTCACCGGTACCGCCATCATAAGCTAAGATTGCCTGGCCATCCTGTACGCCGATATAAACAGTATCCTCGTCAGCAGCAATCCCCATCGAAGTGCCATCTAATTCTTGCTCCCATAGCCGATCATTATTTGCGATATTAATTGCGTATAATTTGGCTGGTACAGCAGTAGCGTATATATTTCCGTTAATTATGGATAGTGAATTGCTTCCTCTACCGGATATTTCGTGCTGCCAATTGATTTCTCCCTCTTCGAGATTTATGCCGACAATTTGCCCATCTTCGCAATTGGTATATATGGTGTCATTTGCCAATTTTGGGCCACCTACAGCCTCGAATTCATCGATTCCGGATCGCCATTTTTCTTCACCAGTTTCAATATCGATTGCCTGAATTTGTTTCAAACTGGGTCCATAAATATGATACTTATCAACCGTCGGTGTCGCTGTAAAAAAACCTATTCCGTGATCAGCGGAAAATACTTCTTGTCCAGATTCAATATCTACGCCGTATAATTTTTCGTTTTCAAAGCTACAATAGACAATATCATTTACGACCATTGGGTTGGAGACCACACGTTTTCCTATTTCAAATGTCCACCGCTCCGAAACATCCCCCTTCGGCCCACTTGCAGTCGGATGATACCCCGTATTCTCGAGGTCCACCCCAGTCATCAACCATTCGTCGGGGGCCGGCTCATCCGTCTCGTCACCGATATCCAGGGGGACGTCATC
>SL_4KL_010_BRINEDRAFT_10000090_pt1 | contig 37618 bp, 39 predicted proteins | sample SodLak_010_BRINE_2_FD_10664 | JGI IMG/M metagenome (IMG submission 10664) | reverse complement strand
GTGAGAAGCCACCCTCCTCGGAGAAATCAAGCGTTGTCTCCCAGCCCACAGTCTTATACTCGGAGCCGTATCGAAGATGCTCCCGCATATCTGTCGGATTTGAATCGGTGTAGACGACTTTTCCGGGATTCATTCGCCACTCCGGATCGAATGCTGTTTTGAGATCCTGAAACGCGGTCCATAGCGTCTCACCGTACATTTTGGGGTTGAACTCCGTGCGGGCAAGTCCATCACCGTGCTCACCTGAGAACGCGCCATGGTGTTCTAACACAAGATCGGTTACGGCATCGGTAATCGAATGCATCGTTTCGATCCCATCAGTCTCTTTCAACGAGAGAATTGGACGGATATGAAGCGTCCCGCTTCCAGCATGCGCGAAATACGCTGCAGATGTACCGTGGTCTTCGAGAATATCACGGAACGCGGCTACGTACGCTGCGAGCTCTTCGGGAGGAACTGAGGCATCCTCAATGAACGGATACGGTTTCGCATCACCTTCAAGACTCATCAGAAGTGGGATTGCAGCTTTTCGAAGGTTCCACAGATCGGCCTGTTCAGCATCCTCGTATGCCTCAATTACATCAAATGCATCGCCGGAAACAAGCAGTTCTGCACTGAGTTCATCGATCGAATCCGAAAACGCCGATCGATCGCCGGAGCCAATGACCTCATTGTCAAACTCGATTAGTAGGGACGCGGCAGTCCCATCCGGAATCTGTGCGGCATACTCACGATACGCAGTGGAGTCTGCTGCAAGCCGAAACACCTCCTCATCCATCAGCTCAACACCGCTTACCGGATGCTCCAGCGCGACTGGAACCGCAGCCATGGCGGCAATCAGATCGTCAAAACAGTACAGCGCAAGCGCAGTATGTTCAGGCTTTGTGACAAGCGAGAGCTCCGCTTCAACAACGACACCAAGCGTCCCTTCCGCGCCAACAAAGAGTTTTGAAAGGTTGATTGCACGATCGCCCGTGTCGGTTTCATACACCACTTTGTGGAGGTTGTAGCCGGAGACCGATCGTTTCAGTGTTGGATAGCGAGCGTCGATCTCCGCTTGATTTGACTCAACTAGCTCTCTGACCGTCTGATATAGTTGGGCTTCCAAGGTGGATTGTGAGACGATTGACTCCCACTCGTCGCTATCCAAGATCACCTCCCTCGTTTTGATGCGAGAGCCGTCTGCAAGGACGACAGTCAATGACTCGGTGTAGGCGTCAGTGATCCCATACCGGACCGAATGTGCGCCTGTTGAGTTGTTCCCGATACCGCCACCAACGGTCGCTCGCGCTGAAGATGCGGGGTCCGGTGCAAATTTGAGCCCATGTGGCGCAAGCGCTGCGTCCAGATCATCTTGGACCACACCCGGTTGGACAGTGACTCGTCTATTTTCCGGGTCGATCGAAACGATGTCATTGAGATGCCGTGAGAGGTCAAGTACCAAACAGCCGGGACCGACGGCTTGTCCTGCAAGCGATGTTCCTGCACCACGGGCAAGCACAGGAAGACCGAACCGATCGGCGATTTTCAGTGTGCGTTGCACATCCGCAGCATCGTGTGGAAAGACAACACCCGCAGGTTGGGCACCATAGATACTCCCATCAGTAGCATACAACACGCGTGCATACTCATCAAATCGAACCTCGCCGGAAAGCTCCGTGTTGAGTGCAGCCGCAGCATCGTCCCACGCTGGTGACTGCGTAGGGTCTACGTGTATGTGCTCAGTCGGAGCGTGCTCGACAGCCATGCAGTAAACCTTGTTATTAATCGTGTTAAATCATGTAGTCGATTGAACTGAGCAGCGACCAGTATCATTTTTGAACGCGCTACATAATAGGTGGTATGCGCCTTGCACGGGTCGAAACAGCAGATGGGATACAGACAGGTGAACTAAGAGAGACACAGGTCCACACTGAGGGTGGAACCTATGAACTTGGCGCAGAGGCAACGCTGCTTTCGCCATGTAATCCGACCGCAATCTACTGTGTGGGGCGGAACTACGCGGAAACGTTGGAGCAGATGTCGTACGATCGACCGGAAGAGCCCGATTTCTTTCTCAAACCACCTGCATCGCTCACCGGGCCGAATACGACAATTGCATACCCTTCGTTCACCGACGAACTCACATATGCTGGCGAGCTCGTTGCGGTGATTAATGAGCAGTGCCATCGAGTCTCACCAGCAGACGCAAAAGACGTGATCCGTGGCTACACGATTATGAATGATCTTGATGCGCTGGACCAACAAGGTCGGACTGCCCGAAAAGCATTCACCGGCTCAGGACCGCTTGGGCCGTGGATCGAAACTGCGTTGGATCCAACATCGATCGACATGCACACTGATATTAACAGTGAGCGTCGCCAAGAAGCAAACACTGAACTCATGCTGTTTGATCCGTTCGAGATCGTCTCTTATCTCTCCGAGCGGTTCGTGTTTCAGCCGGGGGACGCGATTGCATTTGGGAGTCCGGCAAATCCGGGGCTTGTTGTGCCCGGTGATACGATCGAGATTACGTATGACGGTGTTGGAACATTAACGAATACGATCGGTGAGAAGCCAAATACACCGCTGCACTGGCAGCGCTAAATTCCTTGAACGGTATTAACTATCCCAGCAGTTTCGAGGAACATCCACAACAAAAACAACAGATAGAGGCCAATAAATGTCGCCGCCTCTGCGTTGGTAATCTCAAGATCAGTGCGAGTGAAGACAACAAAGACGATCGTTGCAAATGCCAAAAAGCCTAACATCGGGATCGCAAGCGCAAAATTCACCGTTGTTGTCCCCACGATGAGAACGCCGACAGGAATTGCGACAAGCAGATTGAACGTATTGCTGCCAAGGACATTTGTCAGGCTTGTCACATCCTCATCTTGTTTAGCTGCACGGACGCTCACGAACGCATCAGGGAGACTCGTTCCGGCTGCGATAACAGTCAGCCCCCAAAGAAATGGGGATGCACCAAACAACGACCCAAAGCCAAGTGCCGCACGGACAATTCCTTCAACACCGATCGCAATGACTGCAAGCCCAACAATCAGTGTTGCCCACTCTTTTTTGAGTTCAATATCCGGTGTCACTGGTGACACATAATCCCGCGTATCTTGAAACTGTAAAAAGACGTAGACACCATAGGTAAGCAGTGGAATGAGAACGAGCGGACGGGTTAGTATCGCTTCTGTGTCTGTTCCGCCTTCAATATAGGTTGCACCGAGTGCAAACGTTAAAAATAGCACAAGGATGCTAATGATGTAGAACTGCGCATCCTTATGAACGATATCTCTGGTCGTACTGAACTTTTCGCTGACCGCTGCTGAGGCTGCCGGAATCACGAGCAGATTAAAAATCGCGCTCCCCACAATCGCACCCACCCCAAGTGAAAACTCATTATGAATGAGTGTACTGATAATGATCGAACTCAGTTCCGGAAAGCTCGATCCAATTGCGACGACTACCGCCCCGTGGACTGCCGCAGGTACCCCATAGTGCCTACTGAGCCGACGAGCAGATCGCTCAAGCAGTTCGCTTCCTTTCCAGATGACCGCGGTTGAGGCGATCGCCAACGCCAACAGCGAAACAACACTCACTGTTTCAGCTATCTTGATGAACGAAAATAGGTATTCTGGAACAGTCAGGTCGGTCAGTTGACTCGGTTCTGTAGCTCAGTTCCGTCTTCGAGCGCTTCCACGTTCGTTTTGAGAATCTCACTCAGCCGATCGTAATAGTATGGCGTGTGACCTGCATTGTGTGGTGTGATCTGGACGTTGTTGAAGTCCCAAAGCGGATGCCCTGGTGGAAGCGGCTCTGGGTCGGTGACATCTAACACCGCGCCTGCGATTCGATTCGATCGAAGCGCAGAGACGAGTGCATCTGCATCAACAACCGGGCCACGAGCGATATTGACAAGCACTGTGTTTGATGGCATCGTCAAGAACACGTCCGCGTCGATGAGCCCTTCTGTCGCATCCGTAAGCGGACAGGCAAGGACAAGATACTCCGCATCACGAACTGCGGTATGTATCTCGTCAAACCCATACACCTCATCAGTTGGCCCGCCCTTCTCTGGGCTGTACCGAACGCCAACCGTTTTAACACCAAACGGTTCCAACCGCTCACAGATCGCTGTTCCGATCGCACCAAGCCCGGCGATCACAACAGTGCTATCCTGCAGCTCACGTGTTTCGAACGATCGCCAGACGTGCTCATTCTGCTGGCGCATTGCCCGTGGGAAATCTCGTGCTTGCATAATGAGTGACCCAATGACATACTCGGCGATATTCGGCCCGTGCACACCAGATGCATTTGTCACTGCAACATCGTGCTCATTCAGTAGCTCCATCGGAAGGTGTCCCGTCCCCGCGTAGATACACGCGAACAGTTCGAGATTCTCCGCCTGCTCAAGCTGTGATTCGCTTATTGTAAATCCGGTTACAATGCGTGCATCTTTGAGTAGCGCTTGTTCTTCAGTTGGTGTCTCTGCGATTGCAATCTCCCGTTCGGGGAGCTCTTCTTGAAGCGCCGCCGCATACGTCTCTGCGGAAAGTCCGTGAATCTTCTGGCGCATCACAACAATTTCTGGCGTGCCCATACAATAGTATCAGACACGAAGACTATCAATGCAGCCATTTTAGTTTCAATCAGGTAACCTCCGGGATGCTTCGGAGCGTTTAATAGGGAAACACGGCCCGTTCAGGGTATGGAACGCGTAGACGTCGCGATCGTTGGCGGTGGCCCAGCCGGGACCGCAGCAGCGCATGCTGCGGCCTCAAACGGTGCCGACGCGGTCGTCTTCGAAAAGGGAGTACCGCGGGCGGACAGAGAACGACTTGGCCCTGACTCAACCGATGCTGCTGGCATCCTCGACTACTGGGTAGATATCATGGATATCCATCCTGATGAGTTCGATGATGGAATCGTGCTGCAAACGCTTGATCGCGCAGAGTTTGTTGGCCCGAACGAATCCGTTACCCTCCGATCAACAGGAATCGACGCATCGTATGAACACTTTGGCTACACATTCTTCCGTGCAGGGTTTGATGATTGGATGCGCGAGAGAGCAGAAGACGCCGGGGCAGAGTATCGTATCAAAGCGTCGGTTAAAGGTGTCGAGACTGACCTTGACGCCACTGGTGATGATCCACGACATATCCTGACGACCGGCGCAGGAGATCTTATCGGCGCGGACTATCTGATCCTTGCGGACGGTCCACAGCGCACCGTTACCAACCGTGTGCTTGATACCTTTCTCCCTGACGGACAGAAGGCATCAGAACGGCTTGCCTCGCCGAAAGCCAACCATATTGCGTATCAGGAGTATCGGCGGTTCCCGAAAGAGGTGTTTGAGGAGGTCCAACACGCAATCAAATTCTGGTGGGGTGTCATGCCGGGACACACCGCCTATCCGTGGGTCTTCCCAAACGATAACCACGTCTGTCGTGTCGGGCTGACAATGCCGATCGGTCTCGATATTGATGCAATCGAAGACCGTGGAGAGTACGCACTGCTCCATCCGGAAGATGAACGAATTCCGCAAGGGAAGACATACATCCGTCGGCTCTTGGAGTGGCAGTACGGCGACGAGTACGATATTGACACGGATTTCCCACTTGTCGAGGACCGTGGCAAACGAAACGGGACGGAAACATACCCGATCTCTTCGACGCAACCGATCGAGTCACCAGTTGATGCAGGTATTGCAGTGACTGGTGGTGCGATGGGCGCAACGTCTGCATTCCACGAAGGCGGCGATCACGTTGCGGTTCGAACCGGTGCAATCGCTGGCGAACTTGCCGCTGATGGCGATCTCTCGACATACAACGATGAGTGGCGAGATGCAATCGGTGATGAGGTGCTCAGAAACGTCACATTCGCCGATTTGGTTCGGGGGTATGGCCCAGCCGACTGGGACAAAACGTTCAAAATGACGAACGATATGCTTGGTGATGGCGGTCTCGGATCACTCAATAAAAAAGTCACGGCGGGACTCAGTGGGATGAAGGTGCTATACAAGTATAAAAAACGGAAGCGATCGTTCCGCAAGAAGGACTATGTGCAGCTGACGGCTGACGAGTACGTGTATTAGCCGCGTTGCTCACTGTGTTTGTCTGTCGTAAGAATAATCGACTGTTCAGACTGTTGCTGCTTTCTTTCGGGTGATGTACCCGGCAACGCGGTTCCGGACACCTTTTGATTCGATCGTTGTGAGATGTGTGACGTTCTCTTTGTTCGTCTCAAAGTCCGTGTTGAACGCCTGTGGGTAGCGCTCAAGCAGGGTGGTGGCGAGCTGCTTGATATATTTCGGTTTGATTGCCATACGGGGTAATTTATTTGTCCCGCACTAAAACGATTCGTTCCGCATCTCGCGTGTGTGCGTCGGATACACACGCTCTACGGTAGTTGTCTGTGGATTATTTACGATCGTACGATCGCCACTCCGAGACCTCCGTGAGATGATCAAACGCCTCTTTTTCCGTCGGCCCACCACATTTTTCCACGGTTTCTGCAAAGTACTCCAAGCGATCAAGCAACACGGCGGTCTCAAACGCGGGCACATCCAGCCGGGAGGCTGCGACAGTTGCATCAATCACTGCGCCAAAGCCACGATTGATTGTTGGAACGACAGTCGATCGAACCGTTGCACCCTCTACATCAGGTTGTAGCTCCCATTTGATCCACTCCGTTCCACCATCAGTTCCCTGATCGATCGGGGTTGCTTCAACAGCAACCCACGCATGGGACGCATCCAACACTGGCTCTGGCTGTTCATAGATTGTTGCAGCAGCAGCAACAAACTCACGTGGGTCATCAGTAAATTGAATCACTCCACTGTTCTGCCGGTGAAAATTCCGTTTCGTTCGGGTATTCCCCCATGTTGTCGCGGTTACTGGCTCGTCCGGTGCTGTTGGTGCGTGTAACCCAAGTGCAGCCATATTCCACCGATCGTTTGGCCCGTATGTTGCGACGATTGACTCGGTGACACCTCGAAGCGGTACGGGCCACCCGTCTGGGCGTTCTCCACAGTCGGTCGGATCGTTCGTTTTCATACCTCCACACCTCGCTCAAGCGCGATAAACAGCGCAGCAGCAGTTATGTCCGCCGTCGTCCCGGGGTTGATCCCTTCCTCGACAAACTCCGCTGCAAGTGCCTCCGCAGCGCCTAGATCCTGCCCAACTGCCCCCGCCCGATCGCAGACGTTCGAAGCGACATCCCGTCCGTGTTTTATTGCAACTAGCGTATCAGGTTTCTCTGCGAGCAGTGAGAGAAACGCACGCGCTGCCCGATCGAGGATCGGCCCCGAATCCGTCGCAATCTGCTCAGCAGCACGGAATGACCGTGAAAAACCAGTAGTCCACTCTTCGGCGTTGCCGTCCGCGGTGCGATTGCCATCTGGGTTTGCAGAGAGTTCCATAATATCATAGAGGGTTAGCGCTCGAGATCTGAGCGTCTCTGCAGCGGCTGCTCCACGACGAACATCTAGCGCATCCGCATCTGTTGGTGGATCATCAACAGCGACATCAACGTATTCGAACGATCGGTAGAAGTCGATCGAGTCTGAAACCGTTGTCTCGGAGACGATCGTCTTGACACCATCTGGTGTGAGAGAACCCCTCGTTGCCGCGGTAATAAGCGGAACAAGGAGTAACAAACACCCGAACTGTGTGTTACCACCAGATTGGTTGCTCATTCCCTGCACTCCCGTGCGNANTGCCTCACCAATAGTNCCACCGGACGCAGCCAAACGAAACCCCGCCAGTGAGCCAACCGCACCTGCGAGAAACTGCTCAAATCGAAGGTCGGACAGATCGCGGTGTCGATCGACATTTCCCGGTTTGGGGGTACCTGCAACCTCTAACAGCAGTGCTAGCTGTGCATTTTCGGCGGGCGATCGTTCGACAGTGTGTCTATCACGTGTCATATTGTTGCGTTCTCACTCCATGCATCGGCTGCGTCTCGAAGCGGTGTAAGTCGGTCCGGGGTCCGAGTTGGGCGTGCAACGCTTACAGCGTCAGCGCCTCGATGCAAATAGTCTGTCACATCTTCCGGTGTACGAACACCATTATTAGCGATGACAAACAGATCGGTTTCACCAACCACTGTTTCGATCGACTCCGGTGAGTCCATTGCATCAACGTGTATCATTGAGCCACCAGCCTCCTCAATCGCAGTTGCGGTCTCAGATAACGATACTGACGGGACCTCCGCACGTACCTTCACGCTTACTGTTGCACCAACAGCAACGGCTGCTTCAACATAGCTCACCAGCCGATCGGTATCCGCTAAGAGCGACTCACCACAGCCAACTGCACACAGCTCTGGCTGCCTGCAGTGTGCATTAACCTCAAGAACCGCATCATGTGCTGCACATACTCGTGCAGCAGCCGAAACTGGCTCAACTGTTGTGCTTCGGACGTTCATACCGGTCAAAACAGGAGTCTCGGAAAGCAAGGACAGCTGTGCGTCAATGAAGTCGATCGGATCTGCTGGTACAAACTCGGTACGATCCCTATTGAGTAGCTGTTTGGATGCTCGTTGGGCCTGTTCGTCGATTGAGAGGCCACCAAGAACTGTGAACCCACAGTAGTCTGTGGTTGTCTGCGCCCACGAAGCATCTGACTCTCCGCTGAGACTCGCAGCGACAAGCCGAGGGTTAAACATCACTGTACCTCCGAAAGTGCATCAGCCACCGCGTTCGCCACACGTTTACTGTCCGCTTCAGTGTCGATCGTGGTATTTGTTTTGACAACATGTCGATCGAGTTTGGTGTTGTCTGCAGCGTCAAGCACGAATGCATCCGCGAATGGGTACAGCTCTGCAACACCAGCNGTACTTGGCTCAACACCGATGCCACGCATAAGCGATGCTGCTGGCCCCGAAAACACTTCNTCTTCAATGAACGGAGATACAACCACAACAGGAACGTGTGAGAGAGCCGTTTCGACACCTGGAAGCGATAGAATTGGACCGATGCTGGTAACCGGATTTGATGGGCCAATCACAACGGGCGCATCGAGCGCATCCATAACCGAAGGCGTCGGCGCGGCCTCACCGGCACCCCGATACTCGACATCATCAACGGTTGGCTCTCCGCGGCGAGCAACCCAGTACTCTTGGAAGTGAAGTATTCTATCCGGTGTGTGAATCATCGTTGCAACCGGCTCATCGCTCATTGGGAGCAGCGTTACCGAGAGATCGAACGCATCTGCAAGTATCCCAGTCGCCTCAGTCAGTGTCTCTCCCTCATCGAGGAGACTGGTTCGAGTGATGTGGACCGCTCGATCGCGATCGCCGATCGTCATAAACTCCGCGACGCCGGAGAATCGTCGCCAGCGAGAAATCTCGCGACCGGTTGTTTGCTGTTGAGGATCAAGGTAACGAGGCCCACCGTCAAGCCCGGCTGCGTCCGCAAGCGCAAAGAGTTCGGTATTTGTTTCGTGGGTATCCTCTGCGATTCCCCACCACGTCTCCCGATCGAGCACGCCACCGCGATCGAACAGCACGGTGTCAAGATCTGGACAGATGAGGAACCCACCAAGCTCAACATCGTCACCAGTGTTTCCAACAACAGTTACTGTGTCGGGAGGAAACACGTCTGCTGCGCCGGCCAGAAGTTTTGGGGTTCCGGTACCCCCAGCGAGAAACGTAACCATAGCGGCTGTTGGCGTTCCGCTAATTAGTATCCGACGCTCGTCGAACCGCGGTGGTTTTGTGAGTACCCTTTCGAGTAGATATATGAACGAAACCCGTCGAATGATTCTGTCTGCCCTCTCGTCAGCGCCAGTATCGGGGCCAACACTGGCTGAGAGAGCAGATATTTCACGAGCAGCGGTCTGGAAACAGATCGAGGCACTTCGGAGTGATGGATTCGCGATCGAGAGTACATCGGACGGGTATGTGATTACTGAGGTCCCCGAGTACGGATCTTCGGGGGCGATCGAGTACGGGCTCTCAGCACCGTATACTGTTGAGTACCACGACACACTAGCAAGTACAAACAAACGGGGGCGTGAGCTTGCTGGCGAAGGCGAATCAGACGTTGTTGTCGTTGCTGGAGAGCAAACTGGCGGGCGCGGACGGCTCGGTCGAGAGTTTCACTCTCCAGTCGGCGGTGTCTGGATGACGATCGTGTTGCGGCCTGACCGGCCACCTGCACACGCACCGCTGTACACGCTGGCAGCAGCGGTTGCTGTTGTTGATGCAGCCAGGGCGCTCGGCGTTGATGCGGCGATCAAGTGGCCAAATGATGTGCTTGTTCCAGAGACTGCAGGCAAAACCGAACGTGGCGGTCACAAACTCTGTGGGATCTTAACCGAGATGGAAGGAGAGGCCGATCGGGTCTCATGGCTTATTGTTGGCATTGGAATCAATGCAGCGATCGATGCAACGTCACTTCCAGCAGCGGCAACAAGTCTTCAATCCGAAATCTCGAAGCCAATCAATCGCGGCGACGTTGCTCGAACCGTTCTTACGTCGTTCCATGAGCATACCACTGATCTAGATACGGTCCTCGATGCGTGGTGTGAACGGAGTGCAACGATCGGTATGGAGGTACGTGTGGAAACGTCAACCGGTGTTATTGAGGGGACTGCAGTCGACGTTGTCTCACCAGGTGCGCTCGTTGTTGAAACAGATACAGGGAGAGAAACAGTTCACTCGGGCGACTGTGAGCATCTTCGGCCTGCGTCACGCTGAGTACAGATCGGCGGCTTCAGCTTCTACACGGTCGTCTGACTCGCTCACTCGCACCGTGAGGACCGGAATGTTTGATCCTCGAACGACCTTTTCTGCAACACTCCCCAACAAGAGCCGATCGATACCGCCACGACCATGTGTCCCCATCACAATCAGATCACAGCCTTCGCGCTCCGCGTATTTGACGATCTGTTTGCTTGGTGCTCCATCAACGACAGCAGTTTCAACGGGAACACCGGCGGACTCTCCGAGCTCTTTTACCACCGCTACTGCGTCCTTCGCATCCGCCCGGAGCATCTCATCAACACCTTCCCACGAAGACTCCATCGGCAACCCTGCGTAGCTCGCAGTGTTAACAACGTACAGCGCATGCACCGCTGCTCCGTGTATCTTCGCAAGTGTAACTGCATGTGCAATTGCGCGCTCCCCCTTGACGGAGCCATCAGTGGGGACCAAGATCCGATTGTATAGTCCCATGTTATCTCATAACATGATATTGTAGCTACTAACTTAACTCTTCGCGCTATTTTGTTGCACCAACGTTCTGTTCGCTCTCGAAGGTTATTGGATCCGGCTCAATGTGGGCGTACTCCACCGCTCGTTGACCGAGCAGTGCGACACGATCGGCAGTTGAATTGTCAACAAACTCCCCATCCGTGATCGCTGCATGTGCCCGAGGAACGGCTGCTTGGTGTGGAAGAACCCATGCGTTGAATGCTCGACAGACCGATCGAAGATGCTCCAGCGTCGGCAAGGGAAATGAGCCACCAGAAACGGCGAGCAGGCCAACAGTTTTCCCCTCAAACTCGTCGAACCCACAGTGATCGAGCGCATTTTTCAACACCCCAGAGTATGAGCCATGATACATTGGGCTTCCCAGAAGAATTGCGTCCGCATCTCGGAGCTGCTGTTTAAATACGGATGCGTCGCGCTGTCTCTCTCGATCCGGATCGAGTGGTGGGATTGTGAGCTCCCGAAGATCAAGGAGTTCGGTTGTTGCACCTGCTGTGTCAGCACCACCGAGCGCGTGCAGTAGTGCAACTCTCGTGTAGCTTTGTTCTCTGAGACTTCCACAGACTGCAACAACATGCGTTCCCGTCATACAGTGGGTATCTGTCGCATGAAATAAAAGACCGACTACTCGATTGGTCGTTGCAAATCCAGATGCGTTACTCGTGGACCCAACAGCTCTCGAACTAGTGCAACGAGTGGATTCCTTTGGCCGCTGGCAGCGATCGCAATCTCCGATGGATCAGGTGCGGTTGGGTCATCCCACATACCAAGAACCATATGTGACCGGTCGGCAAGCACGAGTCGGCTGATCTGTGGACATTCATCTATCGGACCATCCGCCCAGTCCATTTGTGGCTCCCAGACCGTTGCTTCTGGGAGCTGTTCGGTGAAAAACGTCCGAGCACTTTCGTCTTTAACGCCTGCATGGAACGTGACACCACGATCGATCGCACGCTTTGCATACGGGAGACAGGCTTCATCAAGCAACTCATCCGAAAAGTAGAGCAAAAACAGCTCATCCATCGCCCTATCAGCCAACGCTCGAGCATGCTCATACACCTCTTGACGCGAGTGCAAAATTGTGGTCTGTTCGGCTGCGGGGGATAGGAGCGTAATCGCTGAATAGAGGGCTTCAATACCATTCCACGTTTCCTCTTCTGCGTCGGAGATTGTCGCAGTCAATTGCGATCGATCGTAATCAACCAGATCCCAGTCTTCGAGCTGTGGCAGATGCCGATGGTGCAGCGACACGACCATCGACTGAAACGGTGAATCCGGTGCTTCTGAACGCCCTGGTATGGCATCACTGCGTAACAGTTGCGATGCAAGCTCATGGACTGTCAGCCCGTTTTCAGTCTCCGAAAGCACAGCTAACACAGTCCGCTTGACAGGATCAGATACGATCTGCACGGTCCGTTCTTCGGGTGACTGCATAACAGTGTACTGTCATGTGAGACATATAAACCTATTTACACTAAAATCAAGTATCTTACTCAAAAATCAGTCACGCTTGAGACATACGTGAACCGATTCAAGCTCTGTACTCCTATTTTCGTTTGTGATATCAACTAACCCATCGGACTCTAAGTCGCTAGCTAGTTCGTAGAGCCATTCTCGTCCGAACTTACCGCCATAATCAACCCGAATCCGTGGACCAAGCTCATCAAGCGTGAGCTGTTCGTACTCCGAAAGCGTCCGAATCACACGTCCACGAAACTGTCTCCGGCTTCCAGCGAAACTCGGCTGTGTTGGGACATCGGGAGCGGTAAAGTCACCACTTTCGTATGCGTCACACCACTGCCGCCAAGGGCACCCAGCCTCCTCACACCGTGGTGTTTTTCCACACGCGACGCCGCCAAGTTCCATAATGGCATTGTTCCACACGCGCGAGCGGCCGTCTGCCAGCAGCGTATTTGCGGCGGTTTTAAATACCGAATCGTCATCTGGCACCGAAAACGCTCGATACAAAACACGCTTAACGTTTGTATCGACAACCGCATCGCCGGTATTGAACGCGAATGATGCTACTGCGTTGGCTGTGTACGGTCCAACACCCATGAGATCTTGCAGCTCTGTTGGTGTTTCCGGAAACTCGCCGTCGTAGTCGTCTCGGACCTGTTTTGCGGCTTCGTGTAGGTATTTTGCTCGGTTATTGTATCCAAGACTGTGTGCGGTCCAAAACGAGACGACATCACCTCGTTGGGCTGCTGCAAGCGACTCCACAGTTGGCCACTCATCCAGGAAATCTTCCCACGCGCTCACAACACGATCGAGCTGTGTCTGTTGGCTCATCACTTCTGAGACCAAAATTGCGTACGGGTCCGTCGTTTCTCGCCACGGGTACGACCGATGATCGGACTCATACCAGTCAATAAGTGCGTCTTGGACAGCAGTAAGATCAGCCGGAAGTGTCGATTCGATCGACTCCTCAGTCATTACACAGTACTATCGCTGGGTGCCGCTTAGCGGTACTGATTGTCACTCCTCACACTCGCCGGTCATTGTCCATGCACCTATGTCTCCATCTCTGCCGATCCGAATCATTGCTTCAACACACTGTCCATCGTCAGGTTTCAGCATCCATTCGTCCCACTCTGTATTTTCATCAAGCCGAACGGCAACCGAATAGTTTGCGGGCCCCTCACTTGCATCTTCAATTGGTTCGATTGAAGGCCGACTATCTGTCTGTGCACTGATTTCGTGGGTTCCCCAGTGAACGCGCTGTTCATTTCGATAGACTAGGAGGTGGATCGTCTGTGCTACCTCGTCATCATTAACAAGCACTAAGTCTGTCAGTTCGATCGCTGCGTCTGCCTCCTGTTCGGCACCTTCTGTTTCTGCTGGTCCAGACAGACAGCCTGCGACGGACCCAGTGAGTCCAACTGCACAGGCAGACAAACACACCGATCGACGAGACATCCGAAAGTCGTTCTTCATACCAGTAGGGGTTCATCCAAAATTAAATACATTGTCCTCTTTTCGAGCGCGTCACCAATTCGTGAAGTGATCAGTTCACGTCGGTGATTGCAGCCGTGAGCAGCGAGGCTCCCAACTCGATCTCTCGCGCTGTGACATCAAGTGGTGGAAGCAGTCGAAGCACATCGTACCCACACGAAAGTGTGAGGAACCCACGTTTGAGTGCAGCCTCCTGAACATCGTCTCGAAGCGCTTTGCTTTCGAAGGAAACAGCAAGCATAAGCCCTTTTCCACGAATATCAGTCACCCCATCCAGTTCGGCATCTCGTAGAAGCTCTTTGAACTGTTGTCCACGAACGGTTGCATTTTGCAGGAGGTCATACTCTTCGATCGCATCGATGGTTAGCGCACCCTGTAGCGAGGCAATAATGTCACCAGCGCCCCATGTTGAAGAGATTCGGCTCGTCTCCTCTGGGAAGACATCGGATCGAGAGATTGTTGCGCCAACTCGCAGCGCTTTCGCAGCGGTGATTACGTCCGGCTCAATTGCATAGTGATCGGACCCCCACATTTCACCCGTTCGACCCATCCCAGTCTGAATCTCATCTGCGATGAGCGTAATGTCGTACTCGGAGACGATCGAGGCAATCTCATCCATGAACGTCTCGCTCGGGAATCGGTAGCCTCCCTCACCTTGAATCGGCTCCATGATCATGTAGGAAACCTCTTCTGGATTGATGTGGCCGCGTTTCGGATGGAGCTTTTCTCGCAGTTGTGTCGCACCATCAACAAAGAAGCCACAAGAACAGGTGTCAGACGAACACCTACGATCTGCACAGAATGGGACATCATGCACTGAAGAGATCTCCGGGAAGTGACGGCGGTACACTGACTTCGATCGGTTCAGTGATAATGCACCAAGTGTCCGCCCGTGGAATGCACCCTCGAATGTGAACGCGTATTTTCCACCCTCGCTTGCATCATAGCTGATTTTGATCGCATTCTCGACGGCCTCTGCACCGGAGTTGGAAAGAAACACCGTATCCATGTCGTAGTGGTCAGTGATATCGACCAGCCGTTGCATGAGTCCTGTTGGTCCAGGGAGCGGATCCTCATCTGGGGGATGACCACTTGAAACGTAGAAGTCCTGCCCTGCGATCTTCAGCGGGTCAACAAGATCGAACTCCCTGAGTTTATCCATTATCTTCGGATTATTATAGCCGAGTGGCGCAGCAGCAACGTGGCTCGTGAAATCCATTAGAATGTTCCCGTCTACATCGGTACAAAATGGACCTTCCGCCTCTCCGGAGAGATCCCACACAAAATCATAGACATAGGTGCTTGGTGCCGCAACATCGTGATGGGTCTCGACCCACTGTGTGGCCTTCTCTCCAGGGAGGTTTTTGATGACGGGTTCCGTGGTATCACGGTTCATATAACAGGTAGTAAGAACGGCGTGATAAAACACACCATTTGCTTTTGGTTTAGGCGAATACTGCGATCGCAGTCGCGATGCCAGCAGCGAGCAAGAGCACAGCGCTCCACAACGCAACTTCATTTCGGAATCGAGCAGGCCCATACACTGCAAGACCAACCTTCACAAGAATGCTCGCTGCGGTTGCAAGCAAAATTGTAATGATTGCTTCATCTGACCCGATCGTCTCGCTTCGATACAACAGTACCGCGGAGGTCGTCACCCCTGCCGAAGAGATGAGTCCTGAGAGAAGCGCACTTATAAAGAGTCCGGCGGCACCAAACTCCGCCTGAGCAACTGTACTTCCAGCGAGAATAAATAGAAAGACTGAGCCAAATGCAAGCGCATTTTTGAGTGAGAATGGACTTTCGAGCTCCATCTCAACCTCCGCTTGCCAATCAGCAATAAATACTGCAATCACGAAGCTCCCGATAATCAACACCCCAAGTGGGATTGCAGCCCCCAAAAGAACACCACCTGCTGACAGCGTGAATGCGATTGCAATCACGAGATTTCGGGTTGCCATTGCAGCATTCGCGAGCAGGACGGCTGCGACACCATACGATACTGCAGCCTCGTTTTGTGTTATATGATCCAGCATTGCTCCGACAACTGCTGCAGAGGATGCTAATCCCCCAAGAAACCCGGTAACTGCGATTCCTTTTCCACCATACGTTCGGATCAGCGTATAGTTTGCAATGCCAATGCCTGCGACAGTAACAACCATCAGCCACGCAATTCGTGGCTCGAACGGCACGCCAAGAAACTCCACTTCACCGACTGGGAGAAGTGGGTACACAACAAACGCAAGGATTGCAAACTCAATCGTCGATCGAAGTTCTGTCCGTGACAAGGTTCCTGCAAAGCCGTGTAGCTCTCGCTTAAGCACCAGTAGTGTCGAAGAGACAACCGCGACGGTAACGCCCGCAAGAACGTAGCCGATTGCAACTAAAACCCCAACACCATACGCGAGCAACAACGACACAGATGTTGTGAGCGAGAGCGACTGGTCTGTCCCTCGGACAATACCTTGCACGCCAATGAGAACACCCAGTGAAACAACCAAGAGCCCACCAATAATGAGGAGCGACTCACCAAACTGGAATTCTTGTGCAACAATAGTAAACACAGCTCCAAGCAGTGCGGTCAGTGAGAACGTTCGGACTCCCGCTGGCTTTGCTGACCACTCCCGTTCTAAACCAAGAAAGAGCCCAAGCGCTGCAGCAAGCGCAATTCGGATGATCGGCCCATCAAGCGTAAACCCAAATAGTGTCTCAGTTTGAAGGGATAAAAAAAGCATATGTGAAGACGTTTCTCAACACGGATAATAAATGGCCTGTTGGACCCAGGCAATCGAGACTAGTTTTCAACCGCACCGAGGTAGCGTGACTCCCAGTCCGATCGAGCCTCAATCTCTCTGCGGCCACGGCGAGTCATGATGTACTTGTTTGTCCGTCGGTCCTGCTCACCTTTTTCAACAAGCCCTTTACTGACCAGTGTGTCAAGATTTGGATATAATCTCCCGTGGTGAATCTCTTTTTCGTAGTACTCTTCTAGTTCTTCTTTAATTGCAAGCCCGTGCGGTTCTTCGAGGCCGGCAATCACGTACAATAAATCTCGCTGAAACCCTGTCAAGTCGTGCATCGGTTATGTCACTTCACATATTATAATCAGGTTCTATTAAATATACCGACTGAACCGAAAATCAAGTATTACACAAGTAGAGCGTGTATACTCAGTGAGTACCAAATAAGTGTTTGATTAAAAGAAACTATACAATGTTGAGTATCGGTTTGATATGATAATCTGCTGAATTAACTAGTTTCCAGATCGTCGGTGAGATTATAACCACTGCTACAGTAGTATACTGTATGCCAGAAGAAGTTCTGTTTAAGAGCGAATCAAAACACAGCCGAGCAGAAATCGCGGCCTACTTTCAAGATATTGCAACAAAATTGGAAGCAGGTGACCCAGTGACATTGAGTGCTGGCAGCGACTCAATCACGCTTGAAGTTCCTGCGAACCCAACGTTTGAGGTAAAAGCCGAGCGCGAAACATCAAAAGGCGGTAGTAACCCAGAGCTTTCGATTGAATTCGAACTAGAGTGGAAGGAAGGTGACGAGACTGGTGAGGACTCATCTCTTTCGATCGAGTAACGATACAACCAATTTAAAAAAGGAGGAGCTGTTCAACAGATACGACAGAGGTTCCAACTACTGTATAGAGCTTGCGCTCCACAATTTGTCTTCACGAAAAAGGAAAGCAAGCCACGCAAAAACGCGTGATGCTTGCCGCCCTGAATTGGTCCCCGCTGACGCTTCGGCCCTCCAAAGCGAAGCGTCAACTCAACATACTAGAGGTATTTACTTAAACATATCGAGACACAAAAAGTCAGCTAACAATCAATACCACCGATTAGTTAAATATGCTCTTCCTCCAGTACCCAGCCGAGCGCACGTTTATAATGCGTAAACATCATTCGGACACGCTCGTGATTCATCTCTTCGCTTTCTAGTTGTGATTGGAGGAACTCATACTGTTCACGTATCTCGGTTTCATCTCTCATAGAAGTGCTGTCGGTTGCAGGCCAGATATTTCCTTGGGCAGCTCACAAGAGCCATCATTAGCGAACATCTGGATGCAGACACAAATAATACCGATCGTAACCGTCCAAGTAGACGGAACTAGCGGCCATACGACTGCTGTTTACGAGACGGAGAGATTTTGCATATCGCAACGGTATAGACCGTATGAAGATACGAGGGACACGACAGTGTAACTCATGTGACACGAAATGGTCGTATTACGACACTGGGAGCGTCGCTTGTCCCGCATGTGGAAGCATCCGCAGCGTGGGGGTTGATGAGGAACGAAAACAGCACACAGATACACCAGTCACGCTCGAAGTTGATTCGATCAAACAACAGCTCGCGGCAGACAGCACCTCAATCAATGATGTTGCACCGGAGCTACTGCGAACACTCCGATCATACACACGGAAACGAGGCTTCATCCGTGGTGGGACGCTGCGTGAATTAGATGAACAGTATCTCGGAACACATGAACTGATTCATGCCACAGATATCTGTACACGAAGCCATCGGACAACAGAGCTTGATGAACTGTACGTGTTAGAGCTGTTTACTGCAGTCTCAGAAGGCAGCCGAATTACTCATACAGATGTCCCACAACGGCTTCACCCAGCTCGCGGTGCAGGCTACACAGATGCGGTCTCCGCATATCGACGCGATCTTGATATATATCTCGAATCAACACCGGATGCAGACGCCAAAGATGCAGTGACTCGGCTCCAAACACATCTCAAACGCGCAGATGCGCTTGAGGGGGATATCCCGTTGGAAACTGCTGAGACGCTCGTTATGATTGCCCATGAGATTGCTGCGTACCTCCTCGATGCCGATTCGGATGCGCTTGCTTCGGCACGCAATCGACTCGATCGGCTCTCAAAATTATAATATGGCTGGTACAGTGCCCACACAGTCAAGGACGTGTCACAATAACCTGCAGTTATGACTGTCAGCTTTGATCTACATGACCACCGGCATGAACTCAAGCAGCTTCGTGATGCTGGCACAACGAAACTCTTTGCGAATCGATCGGAGCTTGCTTGTCCTGCCTGCGGTGAGCCGTTCATCCGACTCTTTATGAGTAGCCAGCAAATCACTACGTTCCCCGAAAATGACGGTGCTCGATTTTGTATTCTCCAACAGGATGAGGCGCTCTACATGTTCAGACACTAACGCGATCGGTGGGCTCTTGCTGCATCAATCTCAGCCGCAAGTACCGTGCCGTTTGGAACCCACAGCTCGATCGCTTTGCCGTCCGATCGCTCGAGCCGAATGCCGATCCCGCGAGCAAGGACATATCGAACTTCCTCCGAGTCCCAATCAATCCAACTCCGCCCAAGATTGATTCGGCGAAGCGAAATCAGACTACGCGGACGGGCATACCGTCGGTCGACGTGCGTCAGTGAATCAAATGGGATCACACGGGCACGGCGATGCCACGGGGACACGCGATAGGTGAGACAGGAGTCATATACAGAAACAACGAGTCGCAACCGTGTCAACACAGCAAGCGGAACAAGTATTCCAACTGCAGGAAGCCAGAATGTCCAGAGCGGCTCATTTTCTGCGACAAGGACGATTGCGACAAGTACTAAAACGGGGATTGTTGTCACAATACAGAACAGGAGCAATTCGCGTGAAACCAATGAGACGGCGGTTGTATATTGTGGCGGACCGGATGGCACAGTCGATCGATCATCGAACACACCTGACAGAACAACTGAGCGAAGAAAACAGTTTGTGTCAGACTGCTCAGGGAAGCGGAACGTCAATCTCAGTCTGTTCGCTCGCCGCAACAACCGTGTTGTAAAGCAACATTGCACGGGTCATCGGGCCAACACCACCTGGAACAGGAGTAATTGCACCAGCAACAGCTTCTGCACTCTCGTATTCCACATCACCGACAAGCTTGTACCCTTTCTCGGTATCTGCATCGACCCGGTTGACACCAACATCGATTACCGTTGCACCTGGTTTAAGCATCGAGCCATCAACAAGTTCCGGGACACCAACTGCTGCGATGACGATGTCTGCGGTTTCCGTTTTTGCTTTCAGATCTGTTGTTCGAGAGTGACACACGGTCGTTGTTGCGTTGCCGAGCGGGCCTTTCTGAATAAGGAGGTTTGCCATTGGCTTGCCGACGATGTCCGATCGGCCAATCACAACTGCATCAGCACCTTCGGTCTCAATATCATACGCCTCAAGTAGCTTTTGCACGCCGTGTGGTGTACATGGCTTGAACTGTGCGTTTCCAGCAACTAGCTTTCCGACGTTTTTTGGATGGAATCCATCGACGTCTTTCTTTGGGTCGATCGCCTCGACAACAGCCCGTTTGTCAACGTGATCTGGAACCGGGAGCTGAACAAGGATACCGTGGACATCCGAATCAGCGTTGAGATCTGCAATTGTTTCAAAGAGCTCTTTTGCTGGTGCATCAGGATCGATTTCAACATGAATGCCGTTCATGCCAACCTCTTCACAATCTCGCTGTTTCATCGAGACATACGTCTCGCTTGCACCATCATCACTCATAAGCACTGTTGCAAGCCCCGGTGTTACGCCCTGTTCTTTCAGCGTATCCACACTTGCGACAAGTTCGCTTCGAACTGTTGCAGCAACCTCACGGCCGTCGATAATCGTCGTCATATATACTGCTGGGTCAATCTGAAACTTTAATCCTTGGATGTGTGTATTGTTAGTGGAAAAAGCTGAGATATATGCGCATATGTGAATAAACTCATACGAGCAAAGCTGCGATTCAGCAGCGGTCTAGTCGGTTCGTATTTCAAACCGTGCCCCACCAGTGTCCGCATCAGTAATCTCGATCACCCAGCCATGATCTTGTACAATCTGATTCACAATTGCGAGGCCAAATCCAGTCCCGTTTGAGGTTGATGTGTAGCCGTATTCAAAGACAGTCTCTCGATCGGCAGATGGTATACCAGGGCCGGAGTCTGCAACATAGAAGCCCGACTCGTCTGGTAGGGACCCAACAACCACTTCTAACGGGGTTTCTTTACACTCTCCATGCTCGATTGCATTACGAAAGAGATTCTCAAAGAGCTGTCTGAGGAGGCTTTCGTCCGCTGCGATCGTTGCCTCTGACTCGATCGAAAGGGTTGCAGCACCAGTTTCGACTGTGCTCCACGCGCTGGTTGCAACCTCGGTTACGCGGCACTGTTTGACAGCAACAACCTCACCATGTCGTGCAAGTGTCAGTAAATCTCCAATGAGTGTTTCCATTCGAGCTAATGCATCTTGTGTTCGGTCAAATGCGGATGGCTCACCCGAGCGTGCGAGTTCAAGATATCCTTGTGCGATGCTGAGCGGATTTCGGAGATCATGTGAGACAACCGATGCAAACGTTTCAAGCCGATTGTTCCGTTCTTCGAGTGCAGCTTCTTGTGCACGAAGTTGTTCTTCTCTGTCTGCACGAGAAAGCGAGGCTTCAATATTCGAACTTAGCACACGAAATAGCGTGAAATCAAGGCTTGAAAACGCACCCTTCTCCGTCGATCCAACCATCAACACGCCGTAGGAACCCAGGGGAGCAATCATTTCGCTCTTTATTTTTGTGTCTTTGTTCCACCGCCGATCGTCTGTTCGGACGTCTTCTGTGGAGAATGCAGTTTTGGTCTCATACACATCCCACGCAATGCTGTCTTGTGTAAGCGTTGGGAGGGTATCAAATACTGACTCGGCTTTCGGTGTCCATGCGACAGGGACGAGCTCGCCATCGGTCTGCTTCATAACGGTCGTGATCTTCAACTCAAGCACTGACTCGGCAGCAGTCACGCATTTTGTTGCGACATCAGCGGTTGTTTCTGCGCTGATGATCGAGCGTGTGATCCCGTGTAGCTTACTAAGCCGCTCTTGATACGTGTACTGCAGCGTGAGATCTGTGTACACGAAATAGAGTCGATCGCCAGTTTCGGTAAGCGGTATCGCTGTCACTCTAAATGACCGAATATTCCCCTGTGCATCTTGACGCTTGATGATTGCGGTGTTGTCTGTGTTGTCTGCGGTAACATACCGCGTTTCAAACGCCTGCCGATCACGTTCTGAAAAGATTGTGGAGAGTGTTTTACCAACCGTATCGGTGTCATCATAGCCGAACGTCCGAGTGAACCTGTCATTCGTCCCAATAATCACTAACTCATCTCCCGTCTGCTCAAGTTCAACAATACTGTCTGTACTGTTCGCAAAAAGTGCCCCAACACGATCACGCTCTGCTTCAAGCGCAGTCTGTCTGGCATACTGTTGATAGCTGTAGAGTCCGATAACGACTCCAAACACCGCACCGATCGTAGTGGTATGTGCGAGGATCACGTCGATTTTGACCTCTGATTGCAGTGTTTGGAAAAAGTATACCCAGAGTGTAATGGATGCTAGCAGTCCAACGCCGGCGAGTGTCCATTTTGCTACCAGCATGCTTTTTTTGAGTTCCCATCGCTGGCTCACAATCGAAAAGCCAACAGCAAGCAAAATAAGGTCAAAAAGAATTGGAAGACTGTTCTCAGCGAGTGTGATATGAAGCGGATCGTTCTGGATTATGGCATCAACATAGATGTCGTACAGCGATATTCCAAGCAGTGTAAAACCAATGGTGAGGACAACAGCACCTGCCAGTAGTCGCTTTTTGTATGCTGAAAAGAGCGGTGCAGTGCCGCTATGCATCGATCGAACCTCCCAACTGGGAGGTATAAATAGACAAATGAGATACTAGCCAACCCGTAATCATAGCTGTATATTCGAGAAAAAAGTGATAACCGTTGTGGTCTTTTTCGCGTTGTGTTCGCTATTCGTAAAGTGGATTTGCGTCACATAGCTCTTTGACGCGTTCTCCAACGTCGTAGATCACATCATCCGAGTCGTGGTTGTCAACCACCTCATAGATCAGTTCTCCTACTTCCGCGATATCGTTCTCATCAAATCCACGTGTTGTTAGTCCTGGCGTCCCTGCACGGATTCCTGATGGATCAAACGGCGATCGGGTTTCACCGGGGACCGTGTTTGCATTGAGAATAATGTTTGCAGCGGCAAGGGAGTCTTCTGCGGTTCCACCAGAGAGGTCCGGATGCGACTCGCGGAGATCAACAAGCACAAGATGGGTATCTGTTCCACCTGAAACAACTTCGAGACCATGGTCTTCAAACGTCTCTGCGAGCACTTTTGCGTTTGTAACGACCTGCTCGGCGTACGCTGTGAACTCCGGCTGGAGTGCTTCTTTGAATCCAACAGCTTTCCCAGCAATGTTGTGCATGAGCGGCCCGCCTTGGGCACCAGGGAACACTGCAGTGTCGATCGCACTTGCGTGTTCTTCTGTGGTCATGATAATACCACCACGCCCTGCTCGGACGGTTTTGTGTGTTGAACCGGTAACAAAGTCTGCAATACCAACAGGGGATGCGTGAACACCCGCTGCGACAAGACCAGTGATGTGTGCGATGTCTGCGAGGTGGTATGCACCGACCGCATCAGCCACATCCTGAATGCGCTGGAAATCGACCTCTCGCGGGTATGCAGAGTAACCGGAGACGATGATATCCGGAGTAAACTCGTCTGCTTTCTCGGCCACGGAGTCGTAGTCAATGTATCCTGTGTCTGGATCTACCTGATACTGTTCTACCTCGTACGTTTGTCCAGTGAAGTTTGCCGGATGACCATGGCTAAGATGACCTCCATGCTCAAGTTCAAGCGAGAGAATCTTGTCACCCGGATCCAGCATCGCAAGATACACGCCCATATTCGCTTGCGTTCCGGAGTGTGGTTGCACGTTAACATGTTCAGCGCCCCACAGTTCCTTGGCGCGGGCAATAGCGAGTTCTTCAATCTCGTCAGCGTACTCACAGCCCGCATAGTATCGCTTCCCAGGGTATCCTTCCGCATATTTGTTTGTTAGTGCACTCCCTTGAGCCTCGAGAACTGCCTCGCTGACATGGTTCTCACTTGCAATCATCGAGAGCGTCTCACGCTGTCGGTCCACTTCTGCCTCCAAAGCATCTGCAACCGCAGGATCAATAGTACGGACCTGCTCGTACTTCATATATAATCTGGGGGAACTCCAAACAATAAGTGTGTTCCTTAGTGTTTTGCGACCACTATGTGCAGTGACCCTACCTGCCATAGATTCGTGTATTTATTGAGAAACTTAGGAGAAAAATTAAAGCACGTGTTCTACGTTATCCTAAGTCAGAATGCAATCAAATTTACTCGAACCGGCTGTGGATGATATTCTCAAAAAAACGGTTTCAGCGGCAGACGGTGAACTACTGGTCGTTGATCCGTCGAAAGAGACTCTTGAAGCGCTGGTCTCTGTTGCAGCGGAAGCGGAGACGGATCTCGATGTCTCTGTGCTTGCCCGTGAAACCGTACTCAAACAAGTTACAAGCGATTTTATTTTTGCAAGCCGTATGGCAGATTTGGTTGCCGCAGAACAGCTCTCGTTACATGTCCTCGATACAGTTGCAGACAACTCGCTGCTTCTGTGGGATGATGCAGTCCTTGCGATCGTTTCTGGCACCGATTCAGTCTCTGCACTGGCTGCAACAGATGTGGACTTTATTCGATCGGTTCAAGCCAGTTACGAAGCACAAATCTCGGATGCCCCTGTCTTTTCGCTTCGCACACCACCGCTAAGTGAGGTTCGGAAAACGCTCCAAATGGAGATCTCTGCGGCTGCACAAACTGATTTTGATGCAATGCTTGGGTCGATCGACCGCATGGGTGAAAACGAGCCAGTCGACGAAGTTGTAATTTCGCTTCTCACTGCCGCAAAAAATGACGTTCTCCTGTACGATATCTCAAAATGGGGAGAGGATGTTGGCGTCGCAAGTAAAGCAACGTTCTCTCGGACAAAAACCCGGTTAGAGGATGCTGCGGTTATCGAGACAGAAAAAGTTCCGATCGACGTCGGCCGGCCACGACTTCGACTGACGCTCTCGCCAACGCTCACTACGAAAGAGCCGGCCGCGATCGTTGCTGCAACACGTGAGGCGATCGCACGATAGGGGTGGAGAAGATACGAGAAGAGACAATCGGTGCTGCCAACACCACCGGTCACAGTAGACAGTCGTCGTATTTTTCCGCCCACTATACAAAAGGGAAGTAATGAATATCGGTGTTGTTGGGAGCGGTCCGGCTACAGAGGCAGTTACTGCGGCACTTGGGGACATTGATGTGACTGTACAGTCACTTACCACAGCAGAGCTAGCAGCTGGAGAGACGGATACGCAGGTTGGGATCGTTGTTGCACCGACAGGGGCAGCCGTGTTTGAGCACGCAACAACGGCTCTCAGCCGGTGGGTTGCCGTCGAGATTGGTGGCTTTGGGGGGGTTGTACGGGATACACTCGATGCAGCGGTTGTTACATTCGATCGTAACGCTGGCTGTTATCAGTGTCTCTCAACACGGGTGCAATCATCAGAGCGTTCCACAGACGACCCACGGGGAAGCCGAAGCGCCGTGCGGTACGCTGGCGCAGTTGCTGGAAAACAGCTTATTGAGCTGTTAACTGGCGATCGAGCCGGAGGGACAGTTACTGAGATCGATGGGCAGACACGGACGTTTCTCCCAGTTCCAAACTGCACGTGCACATCGGCAAACAATGCGAAGACTGTCCCAACGCTCACAACAGCAACAGTGCCTGTGACAGAGTCGATCGAACGTGCAGAAAAGGCAGTTGATGAAAAGGTCGGGATACTCTCACAAGTTGGCGAGCGAGAGTCATTTCCGGTTCCATACTACATTTCGATGACTGCAGATACAACTGCGTTTAGCGATGCACAGGCGGCAGAGTTCGCAGCAGGTGTCGATGTTGACTGGGATCGTGCGTACATGAAGGCGCTTGGAGAAGGGCTTGAGCGATACTGTGCAGGTGTGTACCGAACAGCGGACTCTCAATATGCACCAGAGTCGAACCTTCGTACTGCAGTGTCACCCTCTCGATTTGTTCGACCTGATTCGTACGAACTGCCGGACACCGATACACCAATCAAGTGGCTTGAGGGGCGTGATCTTTTGACTGAAGAGACGGTTTCAATCCCTGCAGAATGTGTCTGGTATCCGCCACCGGAACGGCGATTGAAGCCGGCAATCACGACTGGACTTGGACTTGGGAACTCTGGCACGGAAGCCATTTTGTCGGGGCTGTATGAAGTCATCGAACGCGATGCGACAATGATTGGCTGGTACTCCACGTTTGAGCCACTCAAACTGTTGATCGAAGATGAGCGATTCATAACACTCGAAAAGCGAGCACGGGCTGAATCACTCACGGTGACGGCACTGCTCAATACGCAAGATATTGATATTCCCGTTGTTTCAGTTGCGGTCCATCGTGACACGGGCGAGTGGCCGGCCTTTGCAATGGGTTCTGGTGCAGACCTCGACCCTGTTTCTGCGGCCGTCTCAGCGCTTTCAGAGGCGCTTCAAAACTGGATGGAACTGCGTGCAATGGGTGAAGAACAGTCCAAACGACAGGAGGCTGCGATCGGCAAATATGGTTCATTCCCACAAATTGTGCGGCGGTTTGTGGACGTAGATGCGCCCGCAATTCGTGCGGCCGATCTTGACACACCCGAACTAGACGGAACCGATGAGTTAGCAACGGTCTGTTCTCAACTCGAAGACGTGGACCTCTCAGCGTACGCAGTTCGGATAACCACTCGCGACGTCGCACAGCTGGGATTCGAGGCGGTTAGAGTGTTGATCCCAGCTGCCCAACCGCTGTTTACGGGGGACCCATTCTTCGGCGACAGAGCGACGGCAGTCCCAGAATCGATGGGGTTCGAACCACGGCTCGATCGGCCATACCATCCATACCCATAATCACTGTGTGTCTGCACTGGTATCGGCCACTGCGTGCTCAGGATCTTCGGCCGATCCGGATTGCTGGCCAGTAATTGAGACGTTGGCAGACCCACTTGTCTCATCAAACACGATATGGCGGTGTGGATACGCCATCTCCACATCCGCATCTTCAAATAGCTCTGCGATCCGGGTACGAACGTTCGATTGTATCGAGCCGATCTTATATGGTGCCCTGACCCAATACCGAAGTCTGAGCAAAATCCCGTCATCGCCATACTGTTGAATCAAACAGGCGGGGCCTGCTGGATAGCGGGCAGTGCCGACACGGATATCAGGTCCACCTTTAATAACTGGCTCAATGTCTCTTGCGGCTCGTTCCATCATGCTCCGGGCGGTCGGTACATCAGATTCGTACGTGATGAGTACATCTAGAGAGATACGCGTCCGCTCATCTTCGGCGGAGTAGTTTGCAACATCCCGCTCGCGGATATTCCCATTCGGGATTACCATGAATGTGTTATCAAGCGTGAATATCTTCGTGTAACGAATAGTAATATCATCAACAAACCCTTGTGTTCCATCTTCCAACTCAATCATGTCACCGATTTCAAAGGGCTGATCTGCAAGCACAAATACGCCGTTTATGATATTCCCGACGATCGGTGCGAGAATGACACCAACAACCGCGGAAAACACTGCCAAATTAAATAGGATACTATCTAGCCCGAGGCCCAAAATGGATCCTGCAATAAACACTGAAAAGAGGATTGTGAGCCCACGCACGCCACCAAGAACGCTTTGGGCAACGCTCTGTCTTGCAAACCGTTGTGCAACAGACCGACCAAGAAGGCGAACAAATACTTTTGAAAGGTAGACCCCGATTGCAACAATTATCAGTGCAAAAATCAGCCGGTGGCCGGGGAACTGCAGCCACTGTGGAAGCAGTTGTTCAAGGAGTGAGCGCGTTGTCTCTTCGGCGGACTCCCCGTTTTGCAACACAGTAGCGACACCGAACATATTCGTTTCTCACAGCGACTGGGAAAAAGCGTTGTCCTCGACGGAGCCGAATCACTAAGTCCTCATCGGACATCCGTTAGGTATGTTTGGATTTCAACGCCGAAACGGACCGACGTTTTCGATTGAACATCGATCGAAGCCAAGCGAGATTCTAATTACTGGGTTCTCTGCGCATGGTCTTGCGGGGTTAACTGCTGCAAACTATCTTGTTGATTATCTTTCACTGCGTGAGGAAGGCTACATTCGAGTTGAAGAGCTGCCTTCTATCACCCCATTTGAACAGGGACAGCCAAGACACCCGATTCGGTTGTACTCAAAACCGAATTTCGACATCACAATTCTGGTAAGTGAACTGTTTGTCCCCGCATCGTTTGGTGGACAGCTCAGCAGTGAGATTCTTGAGTGGACAGAAAAGAATCAGGTTGCAGAGATTACAATCCCTGCAGGCGTTCCGATTCCACATGGCCCTGATGGACACCAAACCTACTACATTGCAACTGAGGATTACCAACAGAGACGACTTACTGATATGGAGGTTCCGCCGATGGGGAATGGGTTTCTTGATGGAATCAATGCGGCACTAATCGAGCAGGGAATGGAGTCTTCACTCGGCGTTGGGCTACTTGTTACGCCTGTTCACGCACAAACACCGGATGTTGAGGCTGCGATCCGATTAGTAGAGACAATTAGTGAAATATATGAGCTTGATATTGATGCCTCTCCGTTAGAAGCTTTTGCAGCCCAGGTATCACAGTATTATAACGAACTTGCACACCGAATGGAGCAGCCAGAAGTAGATCTTCCTGAAGATCGAATGTACATGTAGTTTGCATCGTACACATTACAACTGCGTTTCGGAATGGTGTGCAACTCGAGATTTAGTAAATTTATTATGTTGTAGGTGAATTGTATCAATATGGCAGACGAACTTCGGCAAACGCTTGAACGAGTCGGTGAGCGATTTAATCTTGGTGAGTATGAGATTGATGCATANCTCGCAGTCCTCGAGCACGGTGAACTCACTGCGAGTGAAATCGCAGACTCTACAGACATTCCACAGCCCCGTGTGTACGATACCGTCCGTAGCCTCTCCGATCGCGGATTAGTCGAACTTCGTGAGTCCCGACCAATGAAAATTGTTGCTGTTGATCCAGAGGACTCATTTGGAGATATCCAGTCCTCATTTGTTGAGATGGTTGACGAACTCGGTGCCCGATACACTGCCCCTGCTCGTGATACAGAGGCAGTTTCACTGGTCAAATCCCGGTCGACAATCCTGCGCTATATCGAAGAGATCATCGACAACGCGGAGTACGAACTTGCATTGTCGTTGACTCCTGATCTCCTCCGACGGTTTGCTCCACAGATGGAGACAAAAATTGAGCAGGGAGTGAGTATTGAGCTTCTTGTGACACCAGCGAGCCGTGCCCCAGATCCTGCAGAGTTCGATTATTTATCTGTGGCAACGATCGCCCGTGCTCGCCGCGGAATTACGACACCCGTACTTGCAGTTGCAGATGGTGAGTACTCAATCTATGCAACCCAAGATGCTCTCCGCGACGATCAGGATCGATACGGTGTGATCTTCAACCGATCGGCACTTGGATTCCTCGTCTCTGGCTTCTTTGGAACCGTGCTTTGGACAACAGCAGAGACGCTTATTGCGGACGGAAAAGAACGGCCGTTCCCACGGCGGTATGCATCGATCCGTCGCGCGGTCAAGGATATCCGAGAGCTAGGTGGTGAGTTTTACGCAACGGTTGAAGGACGAGACATTGAGACTGGGAAGCCAACCGTTATTCAAGGGAAAGTCGTTGATGTTGCCTTCCAAGATACTGAAGAAGTTGCATCGCTCACGGTTGAAACCGCGAATGGGCGAGTCGAAGTTGGTGGATTAGTTGCTGCGCTTGAGGATATTGAGGGCCAAGAGATTCGGATTGGTCGCAACGAACCGCCGACACCAAGCGACACATAGCATAGTCTCACTCCGTATTTTTGTCGTCAAACTCAAACAGCAGCGCGTCACACGCTTCGCATGCCAATACTGTTCGCTCCGGCCGGTCATAGACACCGCGTGTTCCGCCACAACAGTTTCGATACATCGTCTCGGAAACAGGGCCACCACACGCGGGACACGTTTCGAGAAACATCCGGAGTGGCCGAACAGCACCTGCAGCGGTTCGACGATCGACACCGGATTCGACAAGCGCATTGATTGCTGCGGTTTCAGCGATTGCCACCGATCGAGAGAGCCATAAATCGTGTGGCCCTGCAACGAGTAGCCGATTTCCGTAGACACCGCTCTCTGCCTCAAATGGTGCGGCAGCAGCAGCGGCGGCGGCAACCGATTCATCAGATTTCGTTCGGAGCGACTGCATTCGATCGTACCACGTCAGTTCAAACGTCTCTGACAAATACAGCTGCCCATCATCAGTGAGCACGCCAGCCTCAAACAGTGCGTCGAGCACGGCATCCGGAGTGGTGTCACCGCCAATGGAGTCCGATGGCTCTGTCTGTTCTTCGTGATCGAACGAGAATGGAAGCGTCGCTGCAATTTTCGGCGCAAAGGAGGGTGTGTATGGAACAAAATACCCACGGAACCAGATCAACGCCGCACCGATAGACGCACTAAGTAGTGCAAGCCGTTTCGATCGGCGAGAAACAACAACAATGATCGACGCAAGTATCACACTATTGGCAATCGTGCACTGATTACAACGGTTCTCACCCGTGTATTCAGGTCGGCGAATCGTATCAAGAATCGACATACACGTAGCTATCGCTCAATCGGCTTGAGCGTTATCGAAAAGAGGTGAGCGACGTTATGCGGCAACGCCGAGCGTTTTGAGCTCTTCTGGGGTGCACTCTGCGCGGAGTTCGTCTTCGGTGTGGGACGCAACGATTTCGTCTCGTTCTTCAGCGGACAGTTCGTCGATGGATTCGAAACAGTGGCACATTGCATCAGTAATTGGGGCATACTGGCTCATAAACGCTGTTAGCACCGATAGTAAAGTTGTGTAACACGCTTACCCACATGACAAGGATTATGATTTCTGATCTACTCATTAATAAGTATGCGAACTAGTTTCAACATTCCAGATGAGCTTTTGAGTTCGTTTGATGAAACATGGCAAAAAGAGGGCTATGACTCTCGATCGCGTGCTGCTCGTGAAGCGATGCAGGAGTATATTGAATCGCACCAGGATCTTGAGATGGTCACCGGGGATGTTGCTGCAGTGCTTGCGTTTGACTATGAACATAGTGCCGTGATTGAAGCGCTGCATGACACCCAACACGATTTTCAAGATGTAATTTTGACCACCAGCCACTCGCATGAGGGTGAGTGGTGTTTAGAGACCATATTTTGCAGAGGAGACGCAACACGTATCCGATCGCTTGTCTACCGGCTCAAAGATTTTGACGCAGTCGGACAGGTCAAAGTGCTGTTGCTTCGGTAAGACGCTATCCACTGTTAGTGTCAACTCCAAGCGCTGTTGAGAGTGCGATCGATCCAGTGACCCCAGTTGCAGCACGTTCTACAGCAAGCATACCTGAGATTGAACGAAGCTGTTGGATAAATTGGGCCCGATCGTCACCGGATCCGTACACTGCAATCAGTTCGAAACAGCAACCATCAATGTGTCCGTGTGTGTCTGCAATGACCAGTTCAGGATAGCGATGGCAGGTCGAAGCGATCTGTCGTTCGACCTTTGCATCCCCGTACTCGAACAATGCAACAATCGTAACGAGCCTGACCTCCGAATTGCGGGCAGAGGGAGAATCCGAGAGTACTGAACGGACTCCGGCTCGTATGATTTCGCTCCGACCACTGTATCCCTGCTGTTCTGCATACGTGTCTACTGCCTCAAGTAAGTTATCAGGCATTGAGACGCTTACAACTGCCATGCACCACGATTGATCTGTAGCGAGTAAGATTTTATTATTCAAAATAACACAATTCGTAATAACTATTATTTTAACGTCTTGATTTCATAACATAGTGTATGGAGACTGCATCAGATCTAATTCCAGTCACGGTGCTAAGCGGAAGCCTCGGCGCTGGGAAAACAACGGTACTAAACCACATTCTTCGGACGGAAACGAAACTCAACGCAGCAGTTGTGGTCAATGACATGGGCGATGTCAACATTGACGCGGAGCTTGTTGAACAACAGTCCGAGCTAACGCAGTCGGACGAAGAGATTATTGAACTCTCAAACGGATGTATCTGTTGTCGGCTTCGCGGAGACATGCTTGAGCGACTCGGCGAGCTTGCAGCAAATCGTGATTTTTCGTATCTGTTAGTTGAATCATCAGGGATCTCCGAGCCAATTCCGGTGGCACAGACGTTTGCACTTGGCTTCGAAGATGCCTCGTTTGACCCGACAGGCGTGTACAAGCTGGATACGATGGTCAGCGTCATTGATGCGTACAGTATGTGGGATGGCTTCGAATCCGGCGCTGCGCTCACTGATGAGGATGTTGTCGCAGATCACGATGATCGAGTGCCGGAAGCAGTTCTTATGGACCAGATCGAATTCTGTGATGTGTTGGTACTGAACAAGTGTGATCTTGTTCCTGATGCAGCACTTGATGAGATCGAGGCAGTCCTCCAAACCCTCCAACCGCGTGCATCAATTGTCCGTACGGAACATGGAGCACTGGACCCAAGTGAGATTCTCGAAACCGGCCGGTTTGATTTTGATGAGGCGAGCCAATCAGCAGGATGGATGCATGAACTACAGGAAGGCCACCACCACGAAGATGCAATGGCGGAACATGGTGTTGTTTCATTCACGTATCGACGCGATCGGCCGTTCCACCCTGCACGAATCGATAATATTCTTGCGACACTTCCCGATGGGATTATCCGCGCAAAAGGATTCTTTTGGTCAGCTGGAAGAGAGGATGTCGCAATGGGACTGGACAAAGCAGGAAAATCGGTACGGGCTGGACCGACTGGACAATGGATCGCAACGCTGCCACCGGAGCAACAAGAACGATACTTTGCCGCACGACCACAGATCAAAAAAGAGTGGGATGAGACGTGGGGTGACCGCGGAATTCAACTCGTCTTTATTGGCCGAGACTTCAATAAAACGGATCTCATTGAACAGTTAGATACAGCACTCGTCAGTGACGAGGAGTTCCAAGAGGAGTGGGACGCGTATCCGGATCCGTTTGCACCGCTAGAACAACGCGAACTCGCACTTGCAGATACGTAGCCGTGTCTGAACACGATCCATCCGACGACCAGCCACCACAGCGACCTGCAACAATCCTTACCGGAAGCCTCGGCGCAGGAAAAACGACGCTACTAAACTACCTACTCACCGAAACCGACCAAAAGCTTGCAGTCGTTATCAACGATGTTGCGTCGCTGAATATTGATGCAGAACGTGTGTCAGTCCAGACGGAACTTGTAAGCGGTGAATCAACAGTTACTGAGCTTTCGGACGGCTGTATTTGCTGTGGGTTGCAAGGAGTGCTCCGTGATGAACTGTACGCGCTTGCGCACACGTGTGAGTTTGACCACCTCATTATTGAGGCATCCGGAATCTCCGAGCCGGAGCCGATCGCTGGCCTCTTTCTGGGAAATACGACCATTGCTACGCTGTTTGAGCTTACAAACGTCGTGACTGTTGTCGATGCACCTCGTCTGAGTGATACATTCTCGGAAACGGACCAAAAACCACAACAACAAGAGCAGCAATCGGGAAAGCCTCGACCGCTGTCAAATCTGACGATCGAACAGATTGAGTGCGGAAACCAACTCATTTTGAACAAGCGTGATCTGGTTGATGAGACGACCGCAGAGCGTGTTGAAAAGCTCTGTCGCCTGCTCGCACCAACTGCAAAAAAACAGTGGACGACGTATGGGATGATCGAGCCAGCAACAGTTCTTGAAGCCGGTGGATTTGATGCAGGAACGGCACCGATACAAGCAGGATGGAAGCAGGCGCTCGCTCGGGATGAGGAGCGCTCAACGACAGACAGCGAGTCTGCGTCCGCACAGACCTCCAACACGGAATCACATGAGCACAGCCATGACCACGAACACGACCACAATCATGCACACCCTCCGGAAGTATATGGAATTTCCGAGCTATCGTACTGTGTGCGACGGCCATTTTATCCAGATCGATTTGCGTCGTTCCTCAACACGCTCCCACAGACAATCGTCCGTGGGAAGGGGCTTGTGTGGTTGGCTCACGATTCCGAAACGGCATATATGCTTGATGTGGTTGGAAATCAGGCAACAGTGTCGGAGACCGGCCGCTGGATCGCAAGCCTCCCGGAAAAACGTCAAGCACAGTATCGTCGTGCACAGCCGGAGATCGAGTGGCATGATGAACATGGTGATAGAGAGCAACGATTTGCGCTGCTTGGAATCGCTCTTGATCGAAAACCAATACAGGATCGGCTCGATGCCTGTCTTGTAACCGACACCGAGTGGGAACAGCTGACAACAATAGACGGTTTGCAGTTTGCAACGGCCAAAAAAGCGTCCTTTACGACACAAGACGAAGCAGACCAGTCAAATCCATACTAAACAGCGATGACACGAAAACCACGACTCAATCTGACTGTAACACCTCCTGAAAAGACGCTAACTGAAACCACTGCACCCGTTCGGCGGACAACGGATGAGCACGGGCATGCGATTGTCCGGCCGTTACAGGTTGGTATTATTACGGTGTCATCATCTCGACACGCGAACGCTGCGGAGAGCGCAGATCCGAGTGGCGATCGGATTATAGCGATTCTGCAAGCTGAAAATCACCGTGTTGTTGATCGAGCGCTTGTTCCAGATCGTACCGAATCGATCCAACAGGCGCTTGATCCGTTATTGGATGACCCAATTGTTGACCTTGTTATCACTACTGGTGGGACAGGGCCGACGATCGATGATGTGACACCGGATGCAGTGCGTACGCGCCTCGATCGGGAGCTACCTGGATTTGGCGAAGCATTCCGATATCTTTCATTCGAAGAAATTGGTGTTCGAACGGTATCAACACGGGCAGCGGCGGGGATTGCCCGCGATACCCCCGTATTTGTCCTTCCGGGCAGTAAAAGTGCAGTTACGCTTGCTGTGGAGTCCATTATCTGCGTCGAAGCGCCACATCTTGTTGGACTTGCAACGAGACACAAATCGGGACAAAAATAACGTTTTTCCGGACAGAATTGTAGACCCATATTCATTACGTAGACGATTCTGCTATTCCCTACTAGTGTAGTAGTAGAATTTACTACAACAGCTGTAGTAAGTCATCCAAAGTTATATATTGATGTATACAAACACACCTAATTGTAATGGTCAATACTGACTCACACAAAAAATCGAGCCGAACTGGTGTCTCACGGCGCCGCTTTGTCCAAGCAGCCGGTGCATCAGGAATTACGGTTGGTCTTGCTGGCTGTCTTGGTGGCGACGGTAACGGCAACGGCAATGGGAATGGTAACGGTGAGGTAGACGGAGTTGAGGACGCACCATCAGATGCGATCGTCATCTCTGCAGATGCTGATCTCACAGAGATCGAAGACGATATTCAAGAGGCGCTTTGGGACGCCGGCTTGGATAACGACATCGAAATCGCAATGCAGGCCGGTGACTTCGAAACGGACAGTCGCCGCGACCAGTACACCTCCGCGCTTGAGGCAGGTCGATCGAGTCCTGACATCTTCATGATGGACAGTGGATGGACGATTCCGTTCATCGTGCGCGATCAGTTGCTCAATCTTGAAGAGAACCTTTCGAGCGACATTCTCGATAAGGTTCGAAGCGAGTACCTCCCATCAACGATTGACACCTCCGAAGATCCAGAGACGGGCGATCTTTATGGTCTACCGTTCTTCCCGGACTTCCCGGTCATGCAGTACAGACGTGATCTCGTTGAGGATGCCGGCTACGATACGTCTGGCTGGGATACCACACCAGTCTCGTGGCAGGAGTTCTCCGAGATTGCAGCCGATGTTCAGAGTCAAAACGAAGACGATGTCGACTACGCATTCACGACACAGGCAGCACCATACGAGGGGCTCGCCTGTTGTACATTCAACGAGACGATGTCGAGCTTCGGTGGCGCATTCTTTGGTGGCGTCGAGAATCTATTCGGCCCAGTCGGCGATCGACCGGTCACCGTCGAAGAGGAACCGGTGCTTGAGACGCTCCGTGCAATGCGCGCAATGATTCACGGTCAAGATGACGAACACGCCGCAGCAGGCTACGAGCAGATCGCTCCGGAAGCAATTCTACAGTGGCGAGAGGAGGAGGCCCGTGCACCATTCACGGATGGTAACGCTGTGTTCCACCGTAACTGGCCATACTCAGTTGTGATTAATGGTGAAGATGATGCATTCGGTGAAGACCTCGGAACGATGCCGCTCCCATACGGTATCGAAGAGGGTCAATCGGAGTACGATGGACTCGGTGGCAGCCGCGCAGCACTCGGTGGCTGGAACCTTGCAGTCAATCCAAACGGAGACAATATTGAGGACACGCTTGCAGTGCTTGAAGCGTTCGCAGATGAGAGCGTAATGCAACGGGTCTTCGAACTGAATGGAAATATTCCACCAATTGTCTCCGTGATGGAAGATGCAGACCGTGACGAACTCGGAACGATTGGCCGGTACGTTGATACACTTGAGTACGCTGGTGAGACGACAGTTGCTCGCCCAGTGACGGACGTGTGGCCACAGCAGGCACAGTTTGTCTATCAGGAAGTTCACGACGTATACACGCAGACGAGTTCACCTGAGGAAGGAATGAGTAACCTCGCAAACTTCCTTGAGCAGACCGAAGAGTAAAGTCCACAAAAAATCATACTATTTTGGTACACTAAGGCATGGCAACTGACCAAGACACGGCTGCAATGGATGTGGACACTGGGAGCGGTGGCCCATTATCAAGTGTAGTCAACTGGATGGAGAACCTCAGTGAGGCGGCATACGCGTACCTGCTTTTGGTACCTGCGTTCTTTTTCATCACGCTCGTTGCGTTCTACCCACTGCTAGATACACTTCGGCTCTCATTTATTGTCGAAGGTGCGCGTGGGACTGAGCCAACAATCGGGCTTGAGAACTATATTGACCTACTCACTGGAAGTGCATTGATTTCAAGACAAGTATTAGATGTTGGGTTTACTGCAGCGTTCCCGTTCATTGAACTCGGCTCGCCGTTTTTCAGACAGGCGCTTTTTGTGACGATTACGTTCGCGATCGTCAGTGTCCTGCTTGAGACATTGATTGGATTCGGGCAGGCGCTTGTACTCGATAAAGAGTTCAAAGGCCGCCGATGGGTTCGTGTTGCAATTATTATCCCATGGGCAATTCCGGTTGTCATTCAAGCAATGATCTTCTATCTCTTGTTCCAGCCAACCGTTGGATTCGGTTCTGAGCTGATGCAAGCGTTAGGGATCTTTGGATCGACTCCGTTAGCAAACAGTCGAGATTCGTTTATCATCGTCTTGGTCGCTGATGTTTGGAAAACATCGGCGTTCATGGCGCTTTTAATCCTTGCTGGATTGCAGAGTGTCGATCGAAGCCTCTACGACGTCGCAAAAGTGTCTGGAGCATCACCATGGCAGCGATTCAAAATGATCACACT
>SL_4KL_010_BRINEDRAFT_10000089_pt1 | contig 37691 bp, 42 predicted proteins | sample SodLak_010_BRINE_2_FD_10664 | JGI IMG/M metagenome (IMG submission 10664) | reverse complement strand
ATTCGAGAGATCACCACGAAGCGCAGTAATCGCAGACTCATAACACGCTCCTGGATCTTTCGTCGACCGTGAGACACATTGCTTGGCCAACTCCAACTGATCGTCAGCCAACCCCGTTACACGGCGCTCCGAACCATCTTCGATAGTAGTGAGAAACCGCTGATCGTCCCGATCGTACTCGTCGAGACGCTGTTTCAGGTATTCAAGACGGTCGACGTACGACCAAGACCGCAAGCTCTCGATAACGGAATCTCTGTCAGGAACACCAGAGAGCTTATCCAGAGCAGGCTGCTCGGAGACGCCGTGTGCTTCCAACAGGGTGAGGTATGCGCCAGCTCCGACATCCCAGCGTGGAGTGGCCACGAGTGCCACCCTAGGGAACTCATGATGAACGTACGGATCTGCACCAAATTCTGGAGATGGGTAGAGATCCTGAGATAAAATAAGCGCAATCCCCTGAGAAGAGATGACACGATTCGGCAACACCGGAGAAGACAGTATATTCTGCCCATTTTTCTGTCCCGTACTGACATTCACAATGATCGCATTTTCCGTCGGGAGTTGTTCTATAAGACGGTCATTGATCAACTGGTATGAATCGCGCAGTTCTGAGGGCATGAGCCTACAGACGATAGTTGTGGTAGTAAAGGTTCATTTCTAAGAAGATTCCTTTTTCAGGTCTCAAACCGCTGCACGACTTATCGCCATCTATTTCACGTTTCGTGAAATGCGTAATGTATGGGCGATGAACCCTCTCCGCTAACGCAAGCGAAAGTCGAAGGAGCCATCCAGGACGTTGTGGCTATGGGTAATGTACTCTCGAAGCCACGCTGGGCGCGTATCTGGTACAGTATCAAAATCCAATCGAGCAGCAAATTCCTCGGGGATGGTGTTACAGCTCAGGAGATAATCGACGAGACCAGCATTCCCCAAACCACAGTGTATGAGGATCTGAAAGAACTCGTCAAGATCGAAGCCCTCGAAAAGGAATCAAAAGACAAGACTGACCGATATAGCACCCGATCCGGTCACCTGATGGTGAAGACGACGATGCTCGACGAGAGCCAATATCTAAACCCAGTGACGATCGGAGTCGTCGGCAGAGCGTATGATAACGAAGACGTCGGGTTGTTCATCGAGCGCAATGGATACAACGTACTCCATGAGTGCTGTCTGCTGAGTATCGACGAGGATTACGACCTCAAAGATCTCCTATACGAACTAGATGCCGTCGACGCAAACCTCATCGAAGATACCGTCATGTCGGTCAGGAACGAATTGGCTGAAAAAACCGACTGGGGAGTCTGAACAGCAGCAAATAAAAACAGAGCTCAGTGGAGGTTAGTAGCCATGCGTTTCTTCGTATGCAGGCCAATACTTCTCTGCAGCATACTCAAGCATGAGTGAATAGTGAAATTTGAGATACAGATTGACTGCGAATACAAAGAATAATAGAAATAGATTACACACCCAATCACCAACACGCGTGGGCAAAAGAACCAACGAGACACCTGATTTGTATATGACATATGCCACACCTGGGAGTACCGCCATTAGGATGACCCACTGATACGAGTAGAATGGTGTAGACAGAATCGCAGTAGTAAGTTCGATAGCCGACATGCTCCATGTGGCGTTCAAAGCCCCGACAGAGCCGAGCGAAGTAAACAAGAAAGCGAAATAATATACATAAATCATCAGTGCGATGAAGTGGGACGCAAAACGTGGTTGTGGTCGGTGGTCGAATCCATCAAACTCCAGTCGATGTGGCTCTACCTCCTGAGCAAAGTGCTGTTTTAGACCTCCGGGGTTCGTATACCCAGCATGATCTGGAAGAAGCTCAATCGGATCGTGGTTACCCTCAAATGAAATTAGGAAATGCCTTTTCCACGCGTTCTTTAGGCCGGTAGCAATTCGTCTACTCAGGTCCATAGAGACGGATTTATTTAATATAGCATATATTTATCGGCGCGTCTCGAAGTAGTGACAAACAGATGTTTCCCAAAGAAATTGAGACCGATCGGCTCCGGTTCGAGCCCGCTGTGCCCGAATGCGTCGACGTTCACGAGCTCTATCGAATCTACTCGTCGGACCTTGGTATCGAAGATGTCACCAGATGGGTCGCATGGAACCCTCACCACGACCTCGAACAGACAATGGATCTCCTCGAGGAGTACAAAGAGAAATGGGACGACCACCAGCGAGCAACGTACTGCATCTATCCGAAAGACTCCGAAGACGATAGCGGTGAGATTGCGGGAACAACCAACATCCGGGTGAACTGGGACCAACGACGCGGTCGACTCGGTCTCTGGCTTCGGAAGAAATACTGGGGGCGGGGCTACTCCGGTGAACGAGCTGCGGCGCTCGCCGCGATTGCGTTCAAAGTCCTGGATTTAGAGATCGTCGTCGTCTCGCACATCCCCGACAATAAGAAGTCACACAAAGCCATCGAGAAATATATCAAGCGGCTCGGTGGACGGAAAGAGGGATACATCCGAAACGGGCTCGCCGGCGACGACGGATCGGTCTACGATCAAGTCCAATACTCGATTTCACGGGACGAGTGGGAATCAGCACCGCATGATGAAGTCAAATATCGGTTCTGACCGGGCACGCCCAGTGTACTGCCATTTTTCCGGAGTGATGTGTGCCCAATGAGTGATGAAGAATCAGGCTACGGCGAGGCGAATGCCTGCCCCAAGTGTGAGTCAACCGAATTGTATGTGCGATTCAGCAACACGCACTCCGTGCAGCGCGATGTGCCGAAATATCAATGCCGGTGTGGATACGAGTTCGACGAGCCAATCGTCAAAGAACGTACGACACCGGGGCCGACAGCAAATTCAGTCCTCGACCACCTGGGCGAGCGGCTCGGAATCGAAGACCTCAGTGAAAAGGCACAGAAGTAAGACGACCTCGGCATGGGGCAAGCGTATATCCCTGTAGCCACAGAATCCAGTTATGACAAACAACGACACCCCTGAGGGAAACGAGAGCGGTGACGGTGACAGCAGCGAAGACGCACTCGATGAGTACGATAGCAGAAGCCAAGTCGACCTCCCATTTAGCGAATCGTGTGGGCGTGGATTGCTCACTGCCAACGAACGTAAGGGATTAGCCGGTGAGAAAAGCGACTCTTACCGACAGAACACAAGGCGAAAGGTCCACAACCGTATCGCCCTGATTGAGAACGACCTTGAGTACATCAAAGAGAACGCACCAGACATATATAAGGAGCTAAAATTGAACTCAGAGCTCGTTAGTGGCGCAGATATATCGAAGGTGGAATCGGATATCGAGGAAATCAAAGAGATGCAGCGGGAGTTACTCGAATCAAGCCGGGCGGCTGACCCAGAAAAAGAGGATCGCTGAGATGAGCCAGTCGAATCACACTGGCCCAATCGTGTTCAGTGATGAAACTGCTCGTCGACAGCTCGAAAAGTATGGCGAGGTAGTCACCTTTCGAGGAGCTGACCGTACAACCGGGGAGACGTGGTGGCGAGCCTCTCGGTTGGGTGAAAAAGAAGGGGACGTCACTGTTGAGAAAATCGGGCCAGCCAATCCGGAAAAGCCCAGCGAGAACATGAAGAAGTTTGCTGGTTTGAGTGGTTTCGACAGTGTCTCAGCGTGGCTAGACGCCATTGAGTCGCTCAACGGAAGTCTTGACAGAGGATATCTTTATCGCGTATCTAAGCGTTCATCAGAATAGGCTTGATCGGCATTCAAGTTGGTTCGACTCCAACACTGGCCATCCGCGCCACGAGGCGCACGAACAGCAGTAAATCTCAAAAGCTATGTCAACAACNAATTCAGCAGACNAGAATCCAGACCTGAGCAAAGAACGCGGCGGGTTTTGCTGTCAAATACACGGGGATGACCTACAGGAGTTTTTCAAGCCCTTCGCGGCGTTCGTCGACGAAATGAAACTGCAGATCACCCAAGATGGCTTCAAGGGCCGGGTGGTCGATCCCGCAAACGTCGCGATGGTCGATAAATCACTCAGCAACCAAGGGTTGTTCGAGCACTATAGCTCGACTGGTGGGACGCTGGGAATCAACCTGAATAAGATGACCTCAATCATCGGTATGGCCAAGAAATCGGATCTAATCGAACTGGAGCTCGATCAAGAGACACGGAAACTCGAAATCTACTTCGATGGCCTGTCATACACGTTGGCGTTAATCGATCCAAATTCAATTCGTCAGGAACCAGATATCCCTGATCTCGATTTGCCGGGGCGGATTGTCGTCGACGCCGAACACCTCATCCGAGGGATCAAAGCAAGCCGAATGGTGAGCGATCATATCCTCCTCGGTATCAAACCCGGAGAAAACGGCTCGCCAATAGTGTATGCAGTCGGAGAAGGCGATACTGACGATGCCGAACTGGAACTCACCGAAAACGACTATATCGAGGCAGACCCCGTTGAGGAGACGCATGAGTCGCTTTACTCAATCGACTACCTGGAAGATGTCGTGAAGGCCATCCCGAAAAACGCTCGGCTGACACTCGATCTGGGTAGCGACTATCCCCTGATGATCCACTACAACCAGAAAGACGAGAAAGGAGTGGCGGAGGGGCCGACTACTCACATGATCGCGCCACGTATTTCGAGTGACTGAGTGGATTGTAGTACCTGTCCCGTGGGTGGGTGGGGGAGAGGGGTGGTTTTGAGAACGGATCGGCTGTTGGTATGTATTTATTCTGTAGCAGATTATACGAGATGTCGACTGCTGTGACCTCGAATCAATCTACACTACCTACAGGCGTCCCTGCAGAGCAATCGCCAGAGAGGACCGGGACCGGAGATACGGGAAAGTCTCAGTCAAAGTGGGCCGTTGATGACCCTGACTACCCGACCGGCGAGCCAGTAGAGCAAGACTACTGGTTCTGTCATGCCCACTGTGTATCGCATCCGAATCCCGGTCGAAACATCCTCAAAGATGAACAGCACTTCGAATTCTCTGTCGTGGCGTTCAGCGCAAGCGAAGAATACAGCGAGCGACTGAAAACCGTCATGACGCCCGAGGAGTGCTCATGCGGCGGTGTCGTGAGAATAAGAGAGCGGGCGGGCGAGTGGCCACCGAAAGAAATCACGACTAGAGGGCTGCTCAATTTGTTCCGAGAGACAAACGGCCAGATCGTGATCCAATTTTATCCCCGAGACGAGGAACGGACATTCTATATCGGGGAAATTGGCGGCCGATACCTCGTCGAGTCCGTGACCCACGAGAGTCCAGGGCTACCAACGGGAGCTGAGGATTTGCCGAAGTTGATCGAGAACTATCCGAACCGACTCGTCGACGTTGATTGGACGCCGTTGTCTGGGGCTTACGAGGATTACCGTAACTTCGAAGACTGAGCGGCTGGTGGCGACGATCAGCCCGAATGTACCCCACGCGATCTAGACAAACTCGAAATCGTGGGGTACATTCAGTTAATGGCGGCTGCTGCTATCACGATCGTGGGTCGAAAAACCCTGATTACCGTACGGTCTTTTTAGGTTTCGAGAATCTGGGGGCTTGGCTGTTACTGGAGTTCCTCGACCACGGTATGTTTGAGAATTCGGAAGCGTTCGCCGTGGTTATCGTAGAGGTTGACCATCCGTAGTTCGGAGATAGCAATTGGTTAGCCGACATTCGGTGCCGAAAGGTTGTCGACAGTGGGCGAGATCGCGTTCCGATGTAGCTCTGCTCGTTGTTTAACTCTCGAGACGATAGATCCGGCCAAAGTATCTTATCGATCTGGGGAGTAGATTGTAGTATGCCGTTCATCGGGGAGCTCAATGGCGAGACGGTCATCCCAGAAGACGTTGAAGACGGTGTCCGTGTGCGCTGTCCAGAGTGCGGTGGAGAGATGACTCCCCGTGGAAGGACTGGAAGTGATCGTACCCGACACTTCAGGCATACTGGANCGAACGTAGACGGGTGTGGCAGCGGCGAATCGAAAGAGCATCAAAACATGAAGGCCGCCGCTTACGCCGCTCTCCNTCGGGAATTTCCAGAGCGTCATCGTAGTGATATAGAAGTCAGCCTTGATGTCTCTGGTACGGCCACGCTCCCCAATCGGCGCGTTGCAGACGTCTTTCTCGAATTTGAATCACCCAACGTATTCTACGGTGACGGGATCGTCATAGAGATTCAGTACCGGAATCATGGGAAAGACCTCTTTGCGACGACACACGATTATCTCTCACTCGGATACAGCGTGTACTGGGCGACTGTGAACGACTTTGAGAAGGGTGAATTGGATTTCAGTACCGTTACTGCCGACTTCAATGCCCAGGAGAACCATGCATACGCGACGTATCACTACGACGCCGATGAATTCTCTACGGAACTCGCAGCCAGCTTGCGATGGGAAGACCCGAAGCCCAGTTGTAACCACGATTGGCAAGAAGCAGACGTCGACGAGAGTGCTGTTGAATATGATTCGTGCCCCCAGTGTGGAACGAATCGCCTGTACGACGAACGACGAGCTCGATATCTCTACGATGATAGCGAAATGATCGGCCCTGTCGTTGGAGTCGACAGATCATCCACTATCCGAGGAGGTCACTCTGGCTGTCGCAATGGTGAAGGTCACGTTTGGGAGCCAGCCGATTTTGGTTCGAACGATGTCTACCGGTGCGTCTACTGCATGGCTCGGAAGGTCGAGGGTACATTTGGCAGCTGGGGAGGAGCGAAAGAGTACATAGTCCCGATCGAAGAAGTGGGAAGTGACCTAACCGAAGTCACTAGCAATCCAGCGAACTGCGAACACGATTGGCAGCACCGGGGGAATGACTACAAATGCCGGGACTGTGGCATGGTAGACCACATGCCGTTCTAATGCACGCTATTGCGATGAAATAGATTTGAGACCTTAGAAACTATTAGAGACTCTCTAACCAGATTTGATTCGGTTTACTAATTAGAATACTGGAAAGAATACTGAATAGAATAATAGAAAGATTTCTGGATGGGTGTCTGCCCTTCTCTCTGGTCACATACCCAGTTCGTCACTAATACGGTTAGAAGTCCAACTGGTTGTCTGACAAACCTTTTTATTAGATAGCCATATATTCATTCGTATGGTAGCCCAACCAACCAAACAGCCGGGTGTTCTGATGAGCAGAAACCTCTCAGTAAGCCTAGAGTACAAGGAGGAGAACCTATGAGCCAACCAGAGCCAAAGGCAGTCATGGTGAATGTGTTAAAGGGCGGCCTCGGGAAGTCCACCGTGACGAAAAACACGGCAGCCTGCCTTGGAGAAAGCGACCGTGTCCTCGTTATGGATACCGATGACAACGGCCACCTGACGAAACACCTTGGTTTTAAATCGGAATTCTATCAAGCCGATCACTTCGCAGACGTTCTGAACGAATACTCAGATGTCGAGGTGACCGACCTCATCTGTGAAACCGATTTCAATTTTGACTTCCTGCCAGCGACACACCACAGCGAGCAGGTAGAGGCAGCGTTCAAAAATCAAATGAACGAAAATATCGTTCTGAAACAAGAACTGGTCGACCCGCTTCTTGGTGATAAATACGATTACATCCTGTTTGATACGCCTGCGAACCGATCTCTAATGGTACGAAATGCCGCTGTAGCATCTGGAAATCTCATCATGCCTCTTGCACCGGGCGAAGAAGGGAAAGATGGTATGGAGGCTACAATGAATCGGATCTACAGAGAATTGAACGAAAAACTCCCAGGAGGTCTCAAGATGCTCGCAATCGTTCCTAATCAGATCCAAGACAGGATCGATCATAATAACGACCACAGAGAACTCATCGAGGAGATCAATACGCGTGTGATCACACTCCCACACACTGGCGAGAAAAAGAAAATGGCCGACTGGGTCCCAAATTTCGCCCACATACCAGAAGAAGTGTGGGACGCTATCGATGCGAGAGAGCTCAATTCAAATCCGAAGCCAGGTATACGAAAAGATAATGGACTCAACAATCCAGAACCGGTGACAGTTGCAGACCCTGAAAACCAGAACATCGAGTACTTCAAAGAGCTAGCGGATATTGTCCGACACGGCAAGGTTGAACGTAGCCCCAATATCACGGAAAATCTCTTGAGAGAGCATGGGGCAATCAACGATGATGAAAACAAAGCCACCAATGGAGTAGAAGCATGAGCGATCCAGAAACCGATCATGGGAATTCGTATGGCGGCGCGTGGGAGGGTATAGAAGATTTAGACGAGGACTCAGAAGATCAAAACACAGACTCAGGGACTGACAACACCAACTCGCAGTCTGTAGAAACATCAGTGCAAAAAGACGAGTCAACAGGCAATAGCTCCACGAGTAAAGCTATCACTCAGGACGACCTCCCACACCGTGTCAGATGTGACAGTCCCAAGGACGAGCGCGAGACGTTGAACATGTACGTCTCAAAAGAGGACAAACAACGCATTAGAGAACTCAACGGATTGGCAAACAGAGAATTCGATCAGAAAATCAGTAAGATAGACGTTTATCTTGCAGCGATGCGGTGCGACTTCTACGATGACGACTCGTTCCTCGCAGAAATGGAGAAAATTGGATACGGTTTCTTCGACTGAGCTGCACCTGTCATTTTTTACAGGGTCGGAGAGAACTCTCGGTAAGATCGAAAATGGCTAACAATCCACTGGGGTACGACGAAAGGAGGTACGAAGTCCCTGTTTTCGACTTTGGGTGGGGGAACAATTACGTCGTGCCGAATATGGCTGACGAGGACGCTACGACGTATATCAAGGTGAAATACCGCGAGTGGAGCCAGGGCGACCCCGAGATCAGCGTCAAGTTCGTCGACGGCGAGGCCACGGAGAGATACGGCTTCAGAGTAACTGACCTAGATCGGTTAGAATGTAGCTACAAAGGCGACGACCCGAACGAGTTGCCTGTAGAGATCCAGCACGCCGTCTATGCGTTTGGGTATGGCATCCGCAATCTTGAGTCGATCACTCAGTGGATGTTCAGACTCGTCGAGGCTAAAGAGATACTCGAGAAGCTCAGGCAACTCAATACCGAGTACGAAGACCTGCCATTGATTCAGTCTCTGGTCGAAGACACGGCCGAAATTTTCGAGACACTCACTGGTTTCATCGCCGCCAAGTCCGTTCTTTCGGCACGCAAATATGAGTCGTTGTGGATTGATGTGATGTTGACGGGATCCGAACAGAATGGAGCCCCGATGATTGGAACCTTCTTAGCGACCGCCCAAGATCGGATTCGGAATATCGATATACAGGGTATCGAGATGGAGGGCGACACGCTGGTCGTCGACGAAGGGATTGAGATAACAGAGAAAGAAACCGAAGATGGACACGCGCTCTTGGTCGACTACATTACGCCCTTCGGGATCACTCGCTGTAGATTCTTGGAGACGGGGGCGGATAAGTACGTCTGCCAGCATCCAGACGGTAAGTACCTACCACCGGAGATGATCAGAATACTCGAAGAACGCGGTATGAGTGTTACCAACCGCGACAGCATCGAGCATCAAGAAACACCATTGGAGATCGCAGAACACGCATCTGTTTTCGCAGAGGAGCTCCAGGACTACTCGTTTGCGCCCGATTCTACAGAGCTATCTCGGGGAGAGCCATACCAACCGATAAACCTCGCGACGGCGGCGTTCGAGCGTGCAAATTCGACTGCTATGTCACTCGTTCCGTTCGACCTCAACGAGCAACTGCTGCGAACGCTCCATACCAAAGTTTGTGAACAGGTCGGTATCGACTCGGCAGACCAGCTCACAGAGAATACACACGACAAAATGTTGGGTGTGATCCTTGAGAACCTACCTGCGGAGCTGGCTACTGAATGGAAAGAATACATGGAGTCAAGCGATATCTACAATCCAGACGAATTCTGAATCGGGTCTTGTTTCGAGGTGGATATTCGTCAAATTCTAATACCTCAGTCGAGATATATTGGATATGACATACGACAATCTGGATAACAAACTGATTAATGCGCTTCTGGGTGACGGTCGGGCGAGCCTCCGGAGTCTTGCTGAGGATACTGACGTGTCGGTAACGACAGTCTCGAATCACATTAACGACCTCGAAGCGGGTGGTGTGATCGATGGGTACACGCCAATCGTCAACTACCATGAGTTGGGATTCGATGTGACAGCCGTGATCCACCTAAAAGTCGAAGGCACTGCACTCGCGGAGATCGTCGACAGACTTCGCGAGCAGGAGCAGATGATCACAGTCTACGAGACGACGGGCGACTACGACATCATCGCGATCGGGAAATTCAGAGACACGGATGGAATGAACAGTCAAATCAAGGATCTGCTGTCGGACGTCGACATTCGAGAGTCGAACACCAGCGTCGTACTGAACTCAGTCTGCGAAAACGAGCAATTCGAACTCGANGTCGACGAAGAGTAGTTAATTCTCGGCTCTGTCGAGGCCCTCAATCATGATTTCGGGTTTGGCCATCAGACGGTGGAGTAAGAAAGCACCATCGCGACCCGCAGAGGCGCGTTCCATCTCAGTCAACTCCAAGAAAGCCTGCTCTTTCAGATGTCTCCGGGCGCGATTGAGAGAGAGTGGATCAGAGCCTTCCTGCTTGCAGATTCGCTTGTAGAAATCATAGATTTCAGAGGTTTTGAATTGGTTTTTATCCCCCTCTTGATTCTTTGTGAGCAGCGCCAAAGACCTAAGCAAGTGTCTTCCATGAACAGGATGACCCGAAACCAGTTTCTGCATCCGTTTTATTTCCGCCTCTTCTACCGCTTCATCAACATGACTTTCGTTCACCTGATCAGCATTTCTTGCCTCTGCAGCACGTCCAGCCTCGTATAGCGTATCTACTGCTTTTCGGGCATCACCATGATCTCGCCCAGCCAGTGCAGCTATCTTCGGGATGACCTCTGGTGCGAGAGCTCCGTCGACGAAAGCATCCTTTCTGCTGTGTAGAATATCTCGCAACCGGTTTGCATTATACGGGTCAAATACAAGCTCTTGATCGCGGAAGCTGGAGTCAGTCCGTGGGTCCAGTTGTTCTCGGTAATTGAGCTTGTTACTAATCCCAATCACGCTTACATACCCATCTGTTTTACCGCTTTCTTCGGCTCGGGAGAGGCTACGAATCAGGTGTTCATCTTTCAGCATGTCTATCTCATCCAGGATCACGACAAACGAATCGATGTCGTAGTCGTACATCATCTCCCAAACCATATCGCGATAATCCGAAGGCGACAGCCCCGCCCGTGGAATGTTAAGATCGGTGTCGCCAATTGATCTTTTGAGTTCGCGGGCAATTTGCCTACTCGCTTTAGTCTGCGTTGTATACTCGGAGCAGTCAATATAAGAGTATTCGAAGTGGTAACCGTTTTCTGTGGCTCTCTGTTTTGCCTCTCGAGTTACCGCACGAGCAACGAGAGACTTACCACACCCTGTTTTGCCATAGATGAGCAGATTGTCGGGGGAGTCACCTACAGTAGCAGATCCGATTGATTGACCTACAGCCTGTATTTGTTCTTCTCGGCCAACAATTTGGTCCAGTCCGGGGACGTAACCAACTCTCAGAAGGTCTCGATTTGTGAATATATCCGAATTGGTAGCGAAAAGATCGCGGCGGAGATCATCGTTATCGCCGTCGCCGTCTTGGTTCATACCAAGTCATGAAACACGTTAGACTTAAGCCTTGTCCACCACCCGCAGGGTGGAACTGCCACATAATCGGTTTACAGAGCTCCAAAATCACGATTTCATTCGCAGCACTCGATTTAGACACCCCAAGCGCAGGGTGGAACTGACCATGATACCAATCGTCGAGGACACCCCTTCCGCAGGGTGGAACTCACTAGCTATTCTGACACACACGAGACACCCCTCCCGCAGAGTGGAGATTTTTAGCCTATCCAATATGTCGGGTAGACACCCCAAGCGCAGGGTGGAAACATATTTTCCGTATTATGAAATGTGACAAACACCCACCCCACCCGCAGGGTGGAACCATTCAGTCAACCTGATAAGTCGGACACACCCCTCCCGCAGGGTGGAACTATTCAGCCAATTTGATAAGTCAAGTAGACACCCCAAGCGCAGGGTGGAACTGACCATGATACCAATCGTCGAGTGCGCTCTTCCGGTAGAGTGGTACCATTCAGCCGATCAGGTGAGTCGGGTAGACACCCCTCCCGCAGAGTGGAACGACGTAATCGTCGGGGATGGAGTGGGGGCCCCTTCCGCAGGGTGGAACTCCGGTGTTACTCAGCATCAAAAGCGTCGACAGACTTTCTGGCTCGAACGACACCATTTGCTTACTCGGATCTGCGCCACGAGAGACCTCGTGGATGGGGAGACACACCCCTCCCGCAGGGTGGAACTCGCAATAGGTGTAAGGGGTGGTCGATGAAGAGCAAGACGTCTGTCGACCAGCTGAGTGGGTCGATTCCAGCAGTATTCTCTTTCTCTACTAACTAACTAACTAACTAACTAGTTCTAGACTAGCTAGTAGTAACGTGTTTGTTAACCTTTTTCATATGAGCGTAAGTAATGCTGTTACGTACTGCGTTTTATATTCTCAGAACGCCTCATTTCAACCTTGTTTATATAGCAAAGCATTGTGATCGGACACCCCCCACGCGCTTGATAGACTCTCCACCCTGCGGGAGGGGTGTGTCTGGTTCGTATCGAGAGGTTAAATCGGTCTTCGAGAATTTGCTGGTAGGTGCGATAGAGTAGAGGTACGTCAGCATATGTCAGTTCCACCCTGCGGGAGGGGTGTGTCCCTTGGGTCCGTCCTTATATTTGCAGTGGGTGCAACCTCCGATCCATATCTGCGAGCTGGCTTCACGTCGACCACTTACACCGTGCCCCCGGTAGATTATACAGTGTCGCCGGCCTCACAGCAGGTATGGGAAGCGACCCAGAAGCGAAGAAGGTCCGAAACGGTGGTTGCCCCGAGTGCAGCGGCGCACTCGTCGAGACAAACCGAGATCGCGTTCCAGGAGGTATCGATTGGCACACGATGGAATGTGTCGACTGTGAGTATCGTCGAACAATCTGATCGGGGTCGGCAATACTGTCCCCGAGCGGGTGGTGCGTCTCGGCAGCTATTTTTGACCCATGATGAACACCGAGTATGAACTTACGAATGATTAACTTCCGCGACTGCTTAGGAGTACCAATCAATGTCATCTGAAAATAACGTCGGCGAGGATCAGGCTGGTGGGACAGCATCAGACATGCCAGGTGGGGCGAGTACAGAAGAATCGTCGATGGTTGCAGTGAGCGACACAGCTGTTTCTTGGAGTCCGTACTTCCGGTATGAGTCTGCTTACGCTGATCAGTATGAGGGCATCGAGCAATTCCTCGATGTTCTCAAAGAGAACGGTTTCTATGGACTGGAAGGTCCGTGTGGGACAGGAAAAACGCTCATCGCGATCACCGCTGCCCTAGAGGCTATGCGTGGCGACGGCTATCCTGACTACGAGCGCGTGGGTGTATTCACGCCGAACAAACAGCAACTCCGGCAGTTCATCGAGGAGATGCGAGGCGTCAATCGCTCGCTTCCAGCAGGCGTCAACGAAGCCACTACAGTCGTGATGAAAGGTCGGGCAGACATGATGCCGTACTCGTTCGTCGGCCTCCCACCGTTCGACCGTGATACGATCGGCGAGCGTGCTGACGACCTCCGCAAGAAAACACGGGAGATCATCCGGTTCGGTAGTGACATACCACTCAATTGGCCCGAGGATATGGACCCGCCGGCATCGGCGTACCACGACTACGACTGGTCGAAAGCCTCATCAAAAGCCGAAGATCGTCGCGAGAGGCACGCCTACGACCCTTACCGTGCAGAGTGCGTCCGTCGGATTCTCATCGACAAACAAGAGAACGATGACGACTACGAGCAACTCGTCGTCGACGGTGTGATCTCTCCGTATCCAGACGTCGTCCCACATACGCGCCACATAGTCGACACCGACGAGCTGCAGAAACAGAATCTACAGCAGCTACACCCATCCGACAGTGGGAAATTCGATCCGTTCTATGCTGCATTCTTTGTACCGGGGTTGCCGTCGTTCGGTTTCGCTGATGCGGAACACGGTGTCCTCGACCGGGACACACTCTTCGAGTTAGCCGTCTCTGAAGGCGTATGTCCACATGAGTCGATGGCACACTTCGCAGGAGAGGCTGATGTCGTCCTCGGAAACTACAATCACCTATTCGACCCGCAGACTCGACACCTCACCGAGTCCAAAATCGGGCTGTTCGACGAGGAGACGATCATTGTCCTCGACGAGGCCCACCGGATCGAGAGCAAGGTTCGTAGCATGTTGTCGCAAACGCTGGATCTCTACACGTTGGAAAAATCGATCAACGACGTTCGTATCGGGCAGGCGTACGCGAGTGGAGAGATTCGAAACACCCCCACACCAGACCTGGATTCAGACGAGCTCCAGAAAGTCGTTGAACTGAGTGAGGCTGCCCTCGAGGAGGTGAACTTCGATACGGTCACAAAGTCAGATCTCGCAGACGTCGAAGAACTTCTGATTTTCTTGAAGCAGAAACTCAACGAACTCTCGGCAGACTATCTCCATGATCGATTCACCCGGGGCTGGCAGCAAGCCGTCGAGCAGTACGGAGCCGCCGAAGAAGAACGCCCACTGACAAACGTCGAACTCCCTGACGCAGACGGTCTCTTGATTCGCCAAGTCAAGAGTCGGTTCGATGATGGCGAGCGCCGCATGGAGAAAGCTCTGGGCGTGTTTACTGCACTGGAGTACCTCTACGAGTATCTCGATGATGCAGGCATTCATGACCGTGAACCACAGGGCATCGAAGTTGGAGAATTCTGCTATGGCTGGGTTACTCGCGATGTAGTCGAGTATCACCGCGAGATCGTCCTCGAACCGAGCCACAAGAAGGATGTGCCGGCCGAATATCCAGCGTGGGTGCGAGAATGGACTCCCAAGTTCCAGCTGTACAACTGTATCCCGACCGAGCCACTGAAAGATATCTTCCAGCAGGTGGGCGGAGGCATTCTGATGAGTGCAACACTAAGCCCTCCAGAGGTGTTCGCGAAGGCCGTCGGTATCGAGAGCATCCCGAAGGTGGGTGAGCTTGAAACAGTAGGCGACAAAGGAAACACTCGGCGCTCAGAATTCGACCAGTTCGAGCTCAGATTCCCCGAAGAAAACCGTCTCTCGCTGACTGTCGACCTGCCGAAATTCACCGCAAAGAACCGGGGGAGCATAACGACCGACCGGAGAAGCATGACTCAGATCCGACGGAAGTATGCTGATATGATCGAAACAATCGTCGAGTCTGAAGGCAACGTCCTGATCTGTATGCCTAAATACGCCGAGGCGAAGTGGGCCTACGAGTCGGTGCAGGGGAAGGTCACGAAAGACCTCTATCTCGATCAGTCGAGCACGTCCGAAGAAACAAACGAGATGTTGGAGCAGTTCTTCGACGAGGGTTCAGATAGTGCCGTCTTCACCAGCGCACGGGGCACTATTACAGAAGGAGTCGACTACGACGGCTCGAAGCTACATGCGTGTGCAGTGATCGGCATTCCAATGATCGATACCCGATCAGAACGGGTGAAGGCTGTGAAGTACGCCTACAGCAAGAAAATCCCATCTGAAGACGGATTCGAGACCGCCATCAAGATCCCTGCTGTTCGGAAATCTCGCCAAGCAATCGGTCGGGTAATTCGGGGAACGGACGACGTTGGGGTCCGGCTCCTGGTCGATGAACGATACGGCTCTGATGAATGGGACGGCGCGAAAAAGAACCTCTCTGTCGACGAGCAACAAGAGTTCGAAGTCGTCGATCCAGATGCGGTCGGTGATCGGCTTGCCGAGTTTTGGTCGGACGTCGACCGGGAATACTCGGACAAGAAAAGCAGTAAGGAAAGGCTGGAAAAGAAGGCGACATCAACAGACCGCCAAGCTGGTGAAAGCCACGACACCACCCAAAAAACGTCGAAACCGGCGAGGTCCTCAGATGTTACTCTAAAGGACCCTGACGAATACACACGGCCTTCGAGCGGAGATATGATGAAAATCTACCTCGGCAAAGGCTCACCAATCAGTAACTGGATCGCTCTACCTCGAGAGGTGATCGATGAGAAAATCGTTCCACTGGTCGTTAACAATATCGTCGAAGAGGATCAAGACGGCATCCAGGTGAACTCGACAAAGAACGTCGCAGGGATCTCGGGATGGGACTACGTCGACAAAGAGGTCGTCATGGACGAGATCGTCCCTATAGTTCAGGATTACCGCTTCGATTAGTTGGCTGGTGGGTCGAACCCCCGCTGTTTGAATGTACCCCACGGTATCTAGACGTAGACTGTTTTGTGGGGTACATTCAGCAGAGCCGTGAGGAGTTGGTCGGTGTTGGATGGAGAGAACGGATCGGTTGGTTAGGTTACACGATAGACACACAGTGCGTGAGACTCGAAACTGTTCACGAGAGTATTAACCCCGGAACAGCCCACCAAACCACGGTAGCTGTTTAGAGGCTACTAAAACTACTCTAGTCTATTCTAAGTAAACAGTTCAAACAAATAATGCTGTAAACAACTGAAGTGTGTGTTAACACACACTTCTACCCGCAGTAGCACTGCGGGTATGGTTGTATTAGCATCTATTTATAGATTGCTAACATACAGCATCTCCGTGAGATGCTGCATTAGCAGCCTCCTAACCCGCTAATAGCGGGTTTTAGGGGTTCTATCCGGCTGTTCGTGGGGAAGTGCGGTCACCTTCGGAGCGAGTTTCGAGTCTCACGCACTCTCTCTCTTGACGACCTGTCGACAGCCTCTGAATAGTTTCGGGTCTCACGCGGTTCGAGGTACAAGTACCGAGACGACCACAAACAGCCTTTTTGGGCTTCTTAGACACCGTTTTCGAGTCTTATACACTAAAACTTATATATGATTATCCAATATATTCTCGCATGACCGATCAAACGGGAGGCGGTGGGGACGTCCGCTCCATGCTGGCAGGAGCTGGTAAAACCGTTTTCAGCAACAAACGGCTCCTCGACCCTGAAACGATCATCGGTACGGAGAGGATTGTGGGCCGAGATGAGCAGTTGGAAGATACCGTACGACTATTTCGGCCGTTCTTGCATGACGAGTCGGCGAACGATATGATGTTCTACGGGCCCTCTGGAACCGGGAAGTCGCTTATCGTTGAACACGTCGCCAGTGAAACTGTTTTGTTAGCCGAAGAACAGGGCGTTGATTTCGAGGTTTTTACTCTGAATTGTAATAGTGCGAAAACAGCCGATGATGCTTTCTATCGGCTTGGGAAAATGATTGGAAAGGAGGTGAACGCCGATCGGGAGATCAAAAAGCAAGGAATCTCGACGAGTGAAAAGATAGAGTACTTATTCGATCTCGTTAGCGATCACTACGATGCCGTTCTCTTTGTGCTGGACGAGGTCGACCAACTAATCAATACCAGCAGACAAGAATATGCATACTCAGATGTCATTTATCAGTTGACTCGCACGACAGAATTGGGGTTGGAAGATACCGACGTCTCCGTTGCGACAATATCGAATAACCCGACGTTCATGGACAATCTCGGTAGTAGAGCGTTCAGCTCTTACCATCCGTCAAGGGTTCACTTCCCTGATTATAACGCCCCGCAACTCGAAGAGATTTTGGAAAACCGGGAAGATGCGTTCAAGTCTGGAGTTGTAGGCGATGGCGTGTTGAGTCTGTGTGCTGCTTTGGCTGCACGAGATCATGGTGACGCCCGCCAAGCTATTGATCTACTTCGACATGCGGGTGAGATGGCAAACAACAACGGTGAGTCGGTGGTAACTGAAGACCATGTTTACCAAGCTGAAGAGATCGAGCAACGCAATGTCCTACACGAACAGATATCTGGATTGTCAAGTACAAAACAACAGGCATTGTACGCAGTGGCTGTCTGTTGTGTATATACTCCAGAATCGGTTGAAAAGGTTCCTGGGCCACTGGTCTATGGTGTATTTAATCATATTCTCCAGACCATGGGCGACCGAAGTGTGTCCAGAGCGTCGTATTTCAGATACATGAACGAGCTCGAAACGTACATGATCGTGAAGTCTGAGAGGAAATCTTTCGGTCAGGGTTCGAGGGTCAAACTATACCAGCTCCCAGAAAGTGCCGGCACTACGATGGATGTGTTACATAATAACGCCGACTTACAGGATCTCGGAGGTAAGCAAGATGAGTTGCGTCGGGTTGTTGAAGATCTAGCTGAACAATCTGACGTGCTTCGAATATAATCGGTCAAGTTTCGAGTCTCACGCACTGTGTCTGATTCGTTCATCTATCCGACGGTTTTCGAGTCTCACGCACTGTGTCTGATTCGTTCATCTATCCGACGGTTTTCGAGTCTCACGCACTGTCTGTTTTCGAGTCTCACCCACTGGCTCATCAAAACCTTATTCTCGATTAAAGCTATTCAGAGACTCCAGAAACCGTATCCACGAGTCTCACGCACTGTCTATATCTACCCGTTATCTTTTATGCGATGGTGTCTATATCACTACTGCAATGAGCACCTCAACCCACGTTGACGATCTGCTGTCTGATATCGCCACTGATGAAGACTCTGAGCTCTCTACTGCCCCACTTACTGCTTGGGCTGCAGATGGGGCGGTCCCGAGTCCCTTCGAAGCTGAGCGTGTGCTTGAGCATCTACGGACGGCCGAAGGGGATGTCATCTGCCACTTCGCGTCTGGCCAGACTGACCGGTGGCTTCGCTACCTTCCAGGACGAGGATTCTATGACTGGCATGTGGATGCGGCAACTGATGACGAGTCGTACGATTCGCTCGATGAATACGAAGGGTCTACCATTGCACGACTACAGTCTGTCCTTCGCGAAGAAGCACATCTCGAGCTCTATCCAGCAAACGAAGCTCCCGTAACATTCGCTTCTGCAGATCGAGACCCCGAACAACTCCCGCCGGAAGCGTTCGCACAACCAGAGGATCGGAAAGAGGGCGTGGAAGAACAGCCCGATCCAGATCAGTACCAACCAGGCACCGACGATCCTCGTTTCCCTAATACTCACGACGAGTTCTCTGATCTGGCCTAGATTCGAGTTTTGTTTTTGTATTCACCAATCAACAGCCTGCCCGTTGGTGGCTGGGGTGGCGAGATGTTTATAACGGATTAGGTTGATGGAGATGTATGGCAACCACTGCGAGTAGTTGCGGGTATGTCGACATCCAGAATGTCGTTGCCTCTTCTGCCATTGACTGTGAGCTTGATCTGGAGCGACTTTGTGATGATCTACCGGGATCGCAATTCGACCCAGACAGATTCCCAGGTGTCGTCTATCGGCAAGTCGACCCCAAGGCTGCAATCCTGATCTATCGAACTGGGAAGTTGGTCTCTACCGGATCCAACTCTCTCGAAGATGCACAGTATACGCTGAGTAGCATCGTTGATAGGCTATCCGAGCTTGGTGTGATCTTCCAGCGGCAGGACCCGATCAACATCATAAACATCGTAACGTCTGGAGAGTTATGCGATCAACTGAATCTCAATGCTCTTGCCATCGGTCTTGGTCTTGAGAATATCGAATATGAACCTGAACAGTTCCCTGGTCTCATCTACAAACCGAAAGAGGTCGACGTCGCGATCCTTCTGTTCGGCAGTGGGAAACTCGTGATCACAGGGGGTCAAACAACTGAACAGATCGATCGTGGGTATGAACACGTACGAGACAAGATCGATAGTCTCGGAATGCTATGAAACGCCGGCGTTATCTATCGGGACTCGCTGCAGCTTCGACGATATCGCTTGCTGGTTGTATGGGGGTGGATATTCCGTTCATGAGTTCGTCAGAACAGCCAACTATCCAGGATCAGATTCGGATTTTAGACCACGACATGCTGATTTATCCGACGGTCGATGATGATCAGCTGTTTATCGACGTGGTTGGGGAGGCCCTCAACACGACCGAACAGACGATCCCTTCTGTTGTTTTATTCGTCGAGCTCTTCGATTCGTCTGGTCGACCGCTGACCTACGAGCTGGAGAGTTTCACCGGGATCGAACCCCGCGAGATTTGGGAGTTCGAGGTTCCCATATTCATGCCTGAAGAAGGAGACCTCGCTGCAGAAGCCGATTCGTACTCGATATCTGTCTACGACGACGCCCGTTCTGCCGACACCAACAAGGACTACAAGTACTGACGAGTACCTGCATCGTTTTCTGGCCGACTCTCAATCTTATATACTATCAACATCTACCTACAGTGTAGAACAACCCTGACAACCAAACCTAATATACAACATCTCAACTATGGCATACTCAATGACTGGCCGAACGCTCGACCGAACTACTATCAAAAACGGTATGATCGTCATGATCACTGGTGCGAGTGAAATCGAAATCGGTCAACTTGAAGACCTGACTATGGTCTACGGTGAGAGCATCACCGACCCCAACGGTATCGAGATCGATATCGAACACCTGATCGACGAAAATCTGACTCTCTCGCAGACGCAGAGTGGCAATATCAAGGCAGTCTCACCAGTCCGGGAGAAAGAGACTGACATGTTTTCGCCACGCATGAACGCGTTCCACGGTATCTTCCGGAACTACGTCGCCGGCGAGATCCGTATCGATACCGACGGCTGAATCGGTATTTGACACAGGCCGGTTTCTCTTTCGTGACCTCCGTTTTGACTGCTTGATCGCCCCCGATGAAACATTGAATATTGTACCGATTTCAGGGTTTCTTGGGTTCCGGGACACGTCTTAATCGCTATTTTTTCGTGACGATTTCTGATCAACAATGGTTAGAAACCGTTGTCTCTCATACTCATGTCTGAATTGAAATTCGAACGTGTACAGGTTGAAACGCCCATTGGAGAAAAGCTCGTCAAACCGGGGTCGGGTCCAATGAAACTGCAAGCACATGACGCGGACTACAAGCAGATGTTCTCTAAGTTTTCGCTGACTGGTCGTCGACGGTTCATCCAGCAGATGATCGAGATCGCGGCGGCAGTCCCCAACCGTGACCTGGACGACCTCTACATGATCGATTCCCAGGTGGACACTGTGACGTCGCTGAAGTCTTTCGATGAGTGGTCCGATACCTACGGTCGGAAGATCCGAACTGGCGAGTCTGCTACGTTCCTCTGGGAACGGACGACTGCCCCTGTATGTCCATGTTGCGATCAAACACTCTATTGGCATTCACAGGCCGGCTGCGATCACGAGGGCGACATCGGGAGTTGGGAGCGCCGAGAGACTATTCAACCAGAGGCATTGTTTGACTACAGCCAGACGACCTCGACCAATTCGCCGGGCGATACTCAACCCTCTCACAAACCGTGGCGAGTTGCGTTTCTGTCTCGCGATGTAGAAGAGCGGGCAGCGGCCGTACTTGGAGCTCTCGACACGTTCGAGTCCAATGTTGGCTACACAATTGAGTTTGAACAGCCTCACGAGTGGCGGTCACCTGTTGTGCCTGCCTCAGTGGACCAGAATGCCGCCCTACTCGGTTCTCCGACTATTTCGGTACTCGACGACGATTCTCTCCAACAAAAAGCACAGCACGTCTTCTATGGTCTCGCTGTCGGCGTCTATGCACATGCCCCCGAGACAGAACAGACCAAACTCAGTACACTCCTGCTCACCGAATTGCTGTGTAAGCACTATGGTATTCCTAGCATTGATACTCCCCATGAGAGCTACTTTGAGGAAGACTCCGACTTTTCGCTTGATATCGTCGACGATGTCTTAGAGCAGTATTCCACGATCACTGCTGGTGTTGAGCACCGATTGTGAAATTGCTCTCCACTCCAATTTCTCTGCGACGATGTGTGCTATGGTGTCTAACACAACCAACAGCGAACCCCACACTGGCTCGGATGGGAATTCACAACCGCGACCGGTTACTCTTGGTTACTCTCCTACGTCTCCATCAAAAGATGTACCGGATGAATACGTCTGTCGCGCCTGTGGGCGTGGTTTCGATACGGCTGTCGAGAGAGACCACCACACATTTCACTGCGATAACCAACTTGAAATGCTGGCTGCTGACGCTAATTCTGAGGCTGTCGAACGGGCTCTTGTCGACGCACGACGCGCTGCTCGGAGCGAATATTAAAGAAATCCTCGTCGACTGACTCGGTGTTTGCATCTTCAACGTCTCAACGCACGTCGAAAAAGAGGGCTGCCAGCAGTGGTTAGTTCGCCATCTCGAGGATCGCTCCCTCACCGACGTCGATCTGGTCAGCGTCTGCAGGTAGCGCAGCGACGATGAGATACTCCGTGTATTGGTCGAAATAGCGGAGCAACTCTTCAATTCGGTTTGAGTCAACCATCTCGATAGAGTCCATCAGTGTGACCGGGAACACCTCGTCCACGTCGTGAACAAGGAAGCCAGTCAGTGCAAAGATCAATCCGGTTACCTCACGCTCACTTTCGCTCAGGTTATCAATCGTGTCTTGAGTCGTCTTACCGTCAATCTCACGGACGATATTCAAATCGAAGACGGTCTCTTCGACCTTCCGGCGACCTTTCCGCTTTTCCACCATGCGGTCTTGGATCCATATACGTTCGATCCCGCTGTATCCAAGGCGATTGAGGACTTCGTCCATCCGATCGTTGAATTGTTCAACGACAGATTTCTCGATTTCAGAAACTTTGTTTCGCACCCGGTTCAGTTCCTCTTTGACAGCATCCAATTCCCCTGCGTCTTCTTTCAGCTCGTCGAGTTTGTCTTTCGCGCTCTCGAGATCCTCTTTTCGCGAATCGACGGTCGACTCTTTATCGTCGATCTTTGTTTCAAGCTCGGTCTGCTTCTTGTTCAGTCCGATCAACTCTTGAACGTCGTTTTCAAGCCCCTGCTGTACTTCTTCATGCTCGTCTTCGAGCTCCGACTTCTGAGACTTCAGATCCTCTATTTCTGCTTCTATGGACTGAATCTCCGCCTCGAAATCTTTGATGTCTTCTTCGAGACTTTCCATCCGCTCTTGGGTATTCTGGATATCTCTGATTTTCTGTTTCAAACGTTTCTTCTTGCTTGTAAGATCACTGATGTCGTCGGCTATCTCATCATCTTTGCTGTTGAGTGAATTCATCGCATTCGCAACGCTCCGCTCCAGTTTTTCGTAATGGTCTGGGTCGATTTCTGCGCCACAGAGTACGCAAAGTTCGTCGTCATCAGAGCCGCTGATGAGTTCATCCGTCACTGATTCGCTACCTGATCCGCTCGCTGTTCGAGAAACATCGGAATACTCTGAGATGATCTGATTGATTTCGGCGACATCTGTACCTCCTGTTATACTGGTCAAAAAGCTCCGTAGAGGCGATAGCGTCTGCTTTTTGTCGTCGAGCTTGGACTGCTCACTTTCCAAATCGTCAATTTGTTGCTGGCATTCGCGTATCTCCTCGTTCAGTTCTGCGATATCATCCTCGTCGCCCACTTCCAACCGAGAGAGTTCTTCTCTCCGGTTTTCAAGATCATTTTTTGCCGTTCTCAATTCAGAATTGAGATCAGATATATCTCTGCTAACATCTCTTATCTGGCTTTGAATATCATTCGATTCGTCCAGTTTGGACTGTTGCTGGCTAACATCCCCGTCAAATTCTTCAATTTGCCTTTCGACATCTTTTTTTTGATCAATGAGGTCTTTTTTATCCTCTGTTAGATCGGATATTGTCTGTTTGAGCCTCTCTATCTGGGCTTTCTGCACTTCTATTTTGTCCTCTCGACCTTCCAATTCGCGTTTCCGTTCTGCGAGTTCGTCTTCCCGAGCCTCAATTTCATCTGTGTCGACCGGGCGCATAATCAACTCACGAAGATCGCCGCCCGAGGACACGGTCTGCCTCACATCATTTTGTTCCAAAAGGAATGAATACAGCTCTGCCAGCAATGGATCATCACAGTATCCCTCACCTGACCAAGAGTATCCCCCAGTGGCAGTTGCCGTCACTTCCCGCTCATAGGATTCTCCATTGATTTCACCTTTCACGTACCCGCGTTCTGTCCCTGAGCGGATCGGAGGCTCATCGCTTCCTGCAAGAGCCATGACTGCTTTCAATAACGAAGTCCTGTTTGTTGCGTTCTCTCCAGATAGAACAGTAAGACCTGGATCAATGGTTATTTCCTGATGTTCGATACCTCCAACGTTCTCGATCTCAAGTTGGATTCCAGTCGCGCTTGTTTTTGTGCTCATAATGTTGTATATGCCTCTAGACAGTGATACCTCTTTGGTCTTTCCCTGTACTATCTTTCTTCAAGGCGAGAATCCCGCCGTTTACGCCGAAGAGGATGTCACCGCGCAACTACTGTCTCAAAATCCACAGCACAAGAACCAGCTAATTTTCTGTTTCTTCTGTTTCTTCTGCTTCTTCGATTAAGTCCTTGATAGATATCCGCCGCCCGGTTTCTCTCACGTCGACCCAGAATTCCACGTTTACGTCGTAACTATGGTCTGGGAGGTTACCATTCTCTACCAGTGTTTTGAGCCACCCTTCAGATACTGTCTCCGCCCTGGTTTGAAGTCGCTTGACCTGTTGCTTGGCTTTTTCCGGACCAGGCTTTTCTTTCGTCTTATATTCTGCATTGTGGACGTCTTTCAGATAGTTGTGAATAGTCGCAGAAGATTTGATGAAGTCGCTCTCAACAGCCTCAATGTCGACCCCTTTCGATTCCATACGATCAACAAAATCCTCGCGTTGCGAGTAGGTCGCCTTGTCGGATGTCAGTGCTTCGTATCCAAATTCAATTTCACCAGCTACTGTATCTACTCCTTCAGCGGTCACTGCAGAACGGAGGATTTCTTGATTGAACATCTCTTTCAGTTCTTTGAGCGTATGGCGCTTTTCCTCGGCCTCTGCAGTCCAAAGCTCGACCATCTTCATACCCATATCTCCCAGATCATACTTATCGACCAGCATGGGGATCTTTTTTCTTGGTCCCCGGCTCCCACCTCCGCCATCTGTTTTTTTCGACGCATTTTTTGTCATGGTTCTATATATGGTTAGTAGGTCTTATAATCTTTTATTAAAACAACGCCAAAATCAAAAATTGGCTTTGCCGTGGAATTATTTTCCTCTGTCGCGATAATCCTTACCGTATGATTGGAATATATCTACAGATTTTAATATTCTAAAGCGGCCTGTTTTTGCATCACCAATTGCTCGACACATGAGATACATGTGAGTGGGTTAGCGTTATACTCATTACAAAACTCCAAAAGCAAATCCGCAAACAAATCAATCGTGGGCATGTCATAAAATGTGGAGTCCTCAAATGATTCTACATCTGTTTGGTAACGGGTGTAACTAAATCTCGATTCGATGCCGTCGTCGTTCTCTTTAGCACCAAGCACAATTAGCCGTTCAGGCTCTCCAAGCACATCGTGAAACCTAGCTATCTCACAGGAATTCTCAATTGGCAGGGCCCCAGATTCCAAGGTTATTGATTCCGCGTGTTTGGATTCCATGAACTCTGACATCTCCAACTGATATTAAGCATATCCATTTAATTATCTATCCTGATATTCAACTACCGATATGTATAATACCAGTAACACTGAATGGGGAACATTGACAGATGGAAATATACGAAATAGAATGTCCTATCTGTGATGATATCGTCAAAATTGAGCTCGCAGACAACGAAGTTATCTACTTCATTGAAGCCTACGAGTCAAATCCTCGTCGCATTGTGTCTTGGATGGCTCCTGATCCCGATGAAAAAGTGGGGCGCGACCTCGTCATTGATCAAGAATGGACTCGGACTGTCCGAAAAACGTGTGACAACGAACACTACATCTTCTGTACTGTCACACAATACGACAACGTAAAACACGAAGAAGATCGGATGTACGGCCCAGCTGAGGAGCCGGACGTCCATTGCCCAGCGTGCAAGTCTCGATTCGGCGGCCATGAAGACTACATCTTTAGATTCGATAAGTCGATGAAAATGCAGTACATTTTGCGATCTGTAGCTCTCTCCCCAAGTACTACTTACACGTACACTGAGGGGCTAACTCACTCTGAAGCAGGAAAGGTCAATCAATTATATGAAGTTCACACCTGCGATCACTGTGGAAGCGACATCTGCTTCAATTACTCAAATCGGCGTGTTAACAAATCTGAAAAATACCAGGGGGTCTCGTAACTGTCTCAGATGTAGAGTAGAAATGCAAACAACGCTCCAATGATCAGTGTTGAATACACTGTAATCTTGAACCCCTTCGACTTGAGAACCACTTTCCACCACGGTTCGCGTGTGTGAATCGTCAAATTGGCCATCTTTATCAGATCATAAGTCGACCGTTCGTACTCTTCTGTCTGTATGGGTGTGCTGCTGGTTCCCTCTGAGGTCGAGACCATCTGATGATAGTAACGTTTGTGGCCTAATTCGTTGTATAGCATTCTCTCGCTTTGTTTGTCGAGGACATCCATACCCCTGTTGAGTACGAAAGTCAGTTTTTCTGCATATGGCTCATCGCAAGTGTCTGGATGGTATCTTCGGATCTTTTCTCGGTATGCACGTTTTACCTCTCCCTGATTTGCGTTGGCGGGGATTTCCAATAAATCGTAGAACGAATCCACACCCTCAGTAAACTCATCAGGCAGTGACTCGAGTGGATCTTTGTTGACCATCAGATGCGACCCCCAGCGTTGGTGGAGATACGATCAAGTGTATCGTCGACCTTGACAATCCGAGTCGACTTTTTAGACTCCTTGATAGACTGACCGATTGGTAATCGTTCAATCCAGATATTCTGGAAAATCCCCTCATCAGTTAAGTTTTTAGTGATATTGAAGACGTAATCAGAACCATATTCAATCGAGGAGTAAGTTGAAAGTCCGCCCGATGAAGTTAGGAGGTCATGTAAGATGAAAACGGAGCCAGTCTGATTGGCGATGTCATCAATCAACTGTAGGATTTTGCAGTGGTCTTGCTCTCGCATTTGTCCGAACATGCCGATATGGTCAACGATCACGACCGAACCTTCAGTGAGTTCCAGGCTCTCGATGAGTGCCGAGAAATCTTCTACGTCAGTTTCAGCACCTGAAAAGGTTGCTTCGGGTATCTCTGATCGGATACAGCCCATTGATTCGAGCGAGTTCTTGATTTTCTCTGGCCGGTGGACCGTCGTGATATATTCGACCTGTTCTAGATTCTCTTGGGCTATCGAGAGAAGAAAATTCAGACCATTCGCATTTGGAACTGATTTGACTAACACTATCGACCCTTGCTCTATCCCCTCTAATTCAAATATTGCGTCGAGATCACCGAATCCCGTCTTAACATGTGTGTAAGATCCGCTCATCAACATCTCTCGGTGGGTACATCGCTTAAATCCTTCGTGAGTTGGGCCTCATTTTCCCCTATTCGTCCGGTAGATTTCTTTTGAAGCCTGTTTTCTGCCGCCCGCTCGGTAAATATATATCAGATTGGGGAATACAAGTGGTATGTCGACGCAAGAAGCCGGAGGCCACCAGCCCCGGAGCCGTCTACATCAGCCAGAGGACCTCAATCTTAGTGAGTTCTTCCGGTCTGATTCGGTTGGAGAAACCATCGTCAAGAATGACGATCTTGAGGCAATCGTCCCGAACAAAGACAAACACCACCTTATTGAACAGAATCGGTACTGGATCAACAAACCGTACTGTTTTGCTGTGGTTTACCGATCGCACAAAGACCAGGAGTATCAGTACTATCTCGTCGAACCTCATCTCAGCGCAGAACACAAGCGGTTCGTCACGCTTCTGAAAGACAAGATTCGGCACTCATTAGATTACGATGAACTTCGGACCCGCGCTACGAAGAAAGAGCGTGCAATAAAACTACGTGAGAAAGCCTTTGAGCTACTTCGAGACTATAATTTGATCAAAGAGGAAGTCTTCGAGAACGGCGAGAACTTAACCACATTTTCGAAGTACGTCAACGCGGGTATTGACAAAATCTACCAGTACACTGGAGACGGTTCAACGGCGACAACAGCATCAGAATTCGAGCAGACAGCTGAGGGAACCCTCTCGAAACGCGATGCCAAGAAAATCATCTACTACATCATTCGAGATTTCATTAATTACGAGCGGATTGACGGCTTGATGCGCGACCCCGCGATTGAAGACATCTCGATTAATGGATGGAACAGCAGCGTCTTCATCGTTCACAATGAATACGATCAGATGATCACGAACGTCAGTTTCGGAAAGGCTGACCTTGACGAGTTCGTGACTGCAATGGCTCAGAAAGCCGAAAAAGGGATTTCCAAACGCCAACCAAGTGTCGACGCGACTCTTGCAGACGGTTCGCGTTCGATCTTAATGTTAGGTAACGAAATCTCAGATGGTGGCTCAAACTTCACGATCAGGCACTTCAATGAGATCCCGTTCACGCCGATCGACCTGATTAACTGGGGCACATATTCGATAGATCAGATGACCTACCTCTGGTTGGCTGTCGAAAACGGGAAGTCGGCCATAATCGCCGGCGGGACCGCATCAGGGAAAACGACTACACTGAACGCCATCTCGTTGTTCATTCCCGGAACGAAGCGGATCGTTTCGATTGAGGATACAAGAGAGATCAACATCCCACAGACCAACTGGACGGCACTGACTACGCGTGAATCGTTTGCTGAAAACAAAGCGAACGATATTGACGAATACGAGCTGCTACGCAAGTCGCTCCGAATGCGACCCAACTACGTTGTCTTCGGGGAAGTCCGTGGGAAAGAGGCAACAAGCCTGTTTCAGAATCTGAACACTGGCCACACCACCTACTCGACGTTCCACGCTAAGGACCCCGAGCAGGTTCGGGTGCGGCTCACTACAGATCCGATCAGTGTCAACGAGACCTCGTTTTCCGGGCTCGACCTAATCATCAATCAGGCCCAGATACCCATCGCGGGTCGAAGCGAACGGAGAGCGAAATCAATCGTCGAACTCGGCGATTACAACAACCACACCAATAAATTCGACATCGAAGAAGCGTTCGTCTGGAACCCATCAAAAGACGTCTTCGAGGGCGATCTCACTACCGAACACATGAGTTCACTCACCGGCCTTTTAGAGACGATCCGCCACGAACACGGGTGGTCCAAAGAGGAACTCCGTCGAGAGATTAACCGCCGGAGAGTGGTCTTGAGCTACCTACTGGACAATTCTATGAACAGCTATGCACAGGTCTCGTCAGTCATTCAGGGATACATGTACTCCCCACAGAACGTACTCGCGAGAATCGCAGACGACTCGCTACTGTCAAAAACGGACGAGTTCCGCGAGATGAAAAACATATCAATCAACGTAGCTCCCGAACAGGAGGCTGCGGTTCCACGTCCAGGGACTCCAATGAGATACGCGCGAAGGCACAGGCGCTTCTGAATGACAATGCTGACCTCTACATGGATATCACGTCTCATGCAGACGACTTCAGTCATACAATCGGCGGAGTGAACAAACTTGATGGAAAAGCAAGCGATGTCGAGATCATACCCGAAGCAGACCTCTCGGAGAATGGTGACGCCGAAGCCGACGGCATAGAAGCCGAAGCAACTCCATATGGATACGACGAAAACTGGGTTCGCGAGAACCAGTCTGACGATGAGAATGAATCGGAGAGCTCGTGATTTGAATGTCGTATGAAGACGTTACAGATGGATGGGACGAAGACATCGAATTAGATACGTCGACAGACAAACCCCTGTCTGAGCGCATCTATGACACTGTCGCGAGGGCTTCATACCCATTCTACAACCACACAATCCACCAGCGGAACGAGTTTGTATCGGCCGTCGAGTTAGATCTCATCCAGGCCAACCGATCAGAACCTGTCGAGAAGTATCTGAGTGCCTACCTTGGATTCGGATTCATATTCGGACTGGTATTCGGCCTCGTGGTCGTGATTTCACAGTTCAATCGATATAATGAACTGCTACTCGTCGGCCCGTTTCAGGCCCCGAACACAAGTGGTGAGGTAATCGTTGCTACTGGACTGGTCGCTGTCGGATCGATCTTGATTACTCTGCTGATCCTGGCAGTGTGTACTGTCTTGGGAGGGGTGATCTCGACGTATCTCGCAGCAAATCAGCAAACAACCACAATCCGAAAGCGTCGTGGTGAGATCGAGATTCTACTCCCTGATGCAGTCGCGTTTATGTACTGTTTGAGCACGGGGGGCATGAATCGGATCGACATTATCCGCGCTCTCGCCGAGTCTGATGATAGCTACGGTGAAGTGTCGACAGAGTTCCAGCGGATCGTACACAACATGGACTCATTTTCTGAAGACTACCACAATGCGATCGGCGATGTAAGCGACACTACGCCTAGCCCATCTTTGGCGAACTTTCTCAACGATATGCTCTCGACGATTACCAGTGGTGGGCAGATGGATTCGTTCTTGAAGACGCAACTAACGATGTTTCAGAATCAAGTAGAACAGACACAGAAAGCAGAGCTTGACAAGCTCGAAATGTTCAACGAAGTTTATATCACGCTTTCGCTGATCCCCGTGATCGGTATTATCGTTCTAGCGTTCGCAGGAGCGATGGGTCTGATTGATGTGTTCCTCCTACTTGTTGTCGTCTACATTGTAATCCCGGCCGTCCAATTAATTGCCCTCGGGATTATTGTGACCATCTTCGAGAGTTCGTACGGTGACGGCAAGCTCCATCCCGATGAGCATGACAATTTCACTTTCGTCGATGACTCGGGCGAGAAGATACTTTCTGCTGGGTTGGTCTCCGACTACCAGGGCATCAGCCCATTGTTTGATCGAGTGTACGTGAATGAGATTAGATCGCGCATTCTTACTTTCCTGTCTGACCCGTTGGTCTATGTGCAACGGAAGCCGGCGTACGTGTTTTGGATCACCGTTCCATCAGCTGCGATGTTCGTAGCACTGGCCATTGTAACCGGCAATATCCAGTTCGATACGGCGTACATTACGCAAAATGCGTTTATCTTCACGCTTGTAAGCATCTACATCCCAACCATTCTGGTGTTCGCTCCATTCGTTTACTTTTACGAAGTTGGCCTGTACCGGCGTGGGAAGATCACCGATGGTCTGACTACTGACTTGAACAAATTGGCTAACGTAAACGAGCAGGGTATCCCACTTCGGCAGTCAATGCTAATCACGGGCCAAGACAGTGACACACTCCTGGCTGCGGAATTCCGAAATATGTACAAGAAGCAAGATTTCGGCATCCCCCTGAGCAAATCGATCATCGAGACAAACAACAAGTACGCGATTCCCCGGCTCTCGCGACTGTTCAGAATCATCAAGTCTGCCCAGGACATCTCAAACAACATTACCCAAGTTCTGAAAACAGCAGCTTCGCTGTCAGAGACGCAGGACAAAATCATCGCAGAGCGCAAGTCGCGAACGCGCCAACAGATCGGTGTCGTCGTGATTATCTTCTTCGTGTTCGTCGCTTCTCTCGTCCTTATGCAAGGTTTCATCCTTGAAGGAATCTCAGATGGGTCGAATATTGAAGACTCTACGATCGGGCCTTCGTCGAGTGCGGAGCCAATCCCCAGCCACGTAATCGCTATGCTATTCTATCACGGGGCGGTTATTCAGGGTACGATGGCCGGGTTCATTTGTGGGTATATACGAACAGGCGAATACGCACCGGGAATCAAATACTCATTGGCGTTCCTGAGTATCGTAATGGGTATCTGGTATGTGTTCTGAAGTTCGCAGCCCGCACTCTCGGGCGCAGACAAATCTGGATTTCGCAATTGCCTTGCTGATCGTTGCTGGCTTCTTGAGTACGACCATCTTTTTCGGGGGGTCGTTTATCTACGATATTGGTCAAAATGAGCTGGACTACAGTATCGAGGCCCAAGAGTCGATCAGCACTCTCGAACGGCAACTACAGTCGGAGAACCACCGACACGTCGACCAATCTGAGTTCTCAGCACTCATCCAGTCAAACGACGTCAACGACTACCTTCGCTTAGAGGAGGGATTCAATGGAAACCTCACATTCGAGCCCATCGACGGAGATAATCCGCCATCTGCGTTCTCAGCAACCGAGCTCTTGCACGCAGGAAAAGAGATACCAAACACAGTGACTAGTTCTGCGAGTACTACCATTCGAGTAGACAATCGTGAGGTCAGAGTCACTGCAACCATCTGGAGGGACGTCTAATGATTCAGAGTGACTCGAGAGGCCAAGCATACATTACTGAAGCCCTATTCGCCATCATCCTCCTGTCTGGCGTTGTGATCGTTGCCACCGGCACGTTGGCCATAGATGAGCCACTACTGACTGCTGAAGATCGCGAACACCAAGCACTGGCCGAGAATGAACTCGACAAGCTCCTGAAAAACTCTGTCGAGGACGGATCAGTAAAAGCCAGTGTCCTGAACTGGGATGAAGATAACCGCCGGTACGCCGATACGCAAACTCTGCAAGATGCGAATGGGTATTACCTCGCACTCCCCTCTGATGATTTCGGGACTCGTCTTGACAATTACGGACGACAATACGAAGTCTCTTTGAGTGTCGAAGTCGTCCCTGTGATGTCTAATACAGGCGGTCCATCAACTGCACTCGATGATGTGAGAGAATCTGGATACCCATTCATCTCGACTGGATCTGCGGGCCAAACGATGATCGTCACAGAAACGTACGTTACTCTCTATGGCAATGATCGATTACAGTCGCCTCCAGAAGCACATCGACGAAGTCCGACAAGTAGCAAAACCAACCAAGGAACTATTGAATTGAAAGACAGCACCACATTCCCAGTGGCTCCAGCAGCTACCAACCCATCCGATGATGAAATATACAACGTGGTACGTGTGAGGGTAGTAGCATGGTTCTGAGCGAGAGAGCAGGGGACGACCGAGGCCAAGTCCTACTCCTGATGGCAGTCGTTATTGGCCTGTTATTGATCGCGAGTGTAGCCACGCTCAATTACGGGCTGTTCGCCACGCTTGACCGTAGCGAAGGGCTCAGTACGACAACTGTGAGCTCTGATCTCAGTTACGCTGTTGAGTCGAATGTTCAGTCGACGCTCGTAAAGTCGAATCGTGGGGGTTTGGACTTTGACGACGAAGTTGAAACTCAGTTCGAGCATATTTCGAGAGATCAGCGGTTCGAGCAAACTATACTTGATGTATCTATCTCCGAAACAGTTGATGGCGAGATTCTCACAAACGACGGGAATGAATTAACTGCCGATGGATCTACTGACTGGACTGTTTTCTCGACCGGGGCGTCTGACCTCGTTACAGGCGGGATAGCTGTCGACGCCGCTGACAACTCACTACCAATCACCGACTCTCCCGACTCCGGCGGTGCGCTGCACGTCAAAACGCAAAGTCACGACATCTACGTTTACCGCCCAGTCGACGATTCGAGCTCGATTGAGGCACTATTTGTGGGAGATACACAAACCACTCACCGTGCGACTTCCGATAGTGATCCTTTCCTCGATCTAGGAGAAGGAAGTTTTGATGGCAAATTATTCGCTGGCTATGACCAGTCGGATGTTCGTAGCGTAGAGATACAGAACGGCCACCGAGCAAACGGCACTATTGAGTTTGTCGTCACCGGAACAACAACTACTCACAGTTCTATCGCCACCGAAAGCGCGATATTCGGTGCGCTGGTAGATATTCAGGTACACTCAAACAATGAAGCAACTGAAAAGAGCATTTTTGTGAGCCACGGGCCCACTCGGAGAGGATTATGAGTGCATTCCGTTTTGATAATCGAGCCTCTAGCATAGGGTTCGAATATATGATGACGTTCACCGTCGCGCTATTATTGCTCTCTGGCATGACTGTAACCCTTGGAGACGTCACTGAACGACAAGAGCAACAGGTCATAGTCGACCACTTCGAGTACGTCGGCGCAGAAATAAACACTCAACTCCAACACCAACATGCAGCGAAACAAAAACACGATCGGGATCGTCTGATGATTGTGGCATCTGGAGGTTCTCAACCAGCTGAATACGAATCAACCGTTCAGGTCGATCTTCCGAATACCGTCGGCTCACACAGTTACACCGTTCAGATCTCTCCAGACGGGGATGAACTGATTATCGCGTCATCGCAGCTGTTGATCGAGTATCGGACTCCCATAGATCCAGAAGTGCCAGTCAGAGCAAATTCCGGGGCTCCTGGAGGAGATGTCGCTATCGCTTACGACTCTTCATCAGAGGAGTTTGTCCTTGATGCAGTCGGTGATCTACAATGATCCGGTTTCAGAAATTCGTCGGTCACGCCCGGTCACTGTGGTCAAATACTAGAGGATCGAGCGAAGCCGTAAGCCAAGCCCTACTGTTCATGGTCATTATCTCTACTGCTGCTGGAATCTCGATTGTGGGGGGCGATGTTCTCGGTGAAGTCCAAGACGAGGAATCAATCAATCAGGCAATCATTAGCTTCGAGAGTCTCGACGATACCATCTCGAAAATGACCACTCTGGGCAGCGAGAACGAATTCACAACGGCTTCTCAGTCAGGAGCTATCAGATCGATCAATGCAGAATTACACCAGCAGGAGCCTACAATAATCTCCATCAATTCAGGAGGCGGTTACGAGATCGAATCGCGGCCGCTGATGGTCAGAAACATGGATTATGAGGCTACATATGACTCTGGGATCATCCAAGCCGAAACGGTCGAAGGGATAGATACGATCCGAACCCCTGTAGATCAGTCACGGCTCAACACAAATATACTCATCTTCCGCTCCATCTCCTACGCCGATGATGCAGACTTCCGGGCCGGCAACTCACAGCCGCTATTGATTAGCCAGCAGAGTGCTCCTGAGACCGTCATCCTAAGCCCAGGAGACTCTGTTTCAGTATCTACTGGATACTCACAAGGTTGGGTAGAACACTTTGAGAGCCACCCGCGACTCGATAGTGTGACTGTCGACTCTACGAGTGGCGAGTCCAGATCTGACGTCGAAGCACAAGTTAGCGCATCCGGCGACTTGGTTGTTCAAGTTACATTCGTCGAGATCGAACCAACGTCCCGTTGAGCATCTGTTTCAGCCTACCACTGTTTTGAAAACAATAATTATTTATACACTGGTGACAGTGGAAACGATAGTACATATCTGGCGTAATGAGATATGTCGTCACCGACGATAATGTCGGTAGAGGCACGTATGAGCAAAAAATTAATTCCATTCGAATTTAAATCGCTTTCCCTGTTCGGGGAAGACAACAGAGCCGTATCGCCATTGATTGCAGTTGCACTACTCGTCCTCGTTTCTGTGGGCTTCGTGGTCGCTATCGAAGGAGCTGGCAGTGACTTCCTCTCGAGTGTTCAGCAACCTCCAGATGCAAACGTGAACGCCAACCCCGGCGGCGAAGAGCTCCGAATCACTGTCGGTAGTGTCACCAATGCCGATGAACTCGAAGTGCGCTTGGATGGCGATGCCCTAACAAAAGATGGTGGAGATCAACTACTTAACACCTCCTCTGGAAGTACTGTCGTTCTTACGTGGGCCGGTGGTGGAGATATCGATCTTGCTGGTAGTGGAAGTACTCTAGATGGTTCGCATAATGTCGACCCTGGTGTGTCGCTCATCACTGTGAGTGCAATTGATCTCCCTGACAACGAAGCAACAGTCTACACGTACGATATCCCCGAGACGAACTAACCGTCCCGGTTTACCAGACTTTCTTTCGCAGTCGTCTGTCCTTCTGAGAGTCATCCTTTATGAACGTGGGTGTGATTAAATGACACAGTTACGCGGGACTTTTATACTATGCCTACATTTCTGTCTATAGTACATGAGCAAGCAAAGCGTGTGGGAAAATGATACTCGCGGGGTGTCTGAGATCATCTTTGTTGCTCTACTGACGCTGGTTGTGGCGGGGATTGGCGTTGCAGGCGTTGCACTGGCCTCGGACATTACAGCAAACACAGCAGAGCAATCGGACGACCTTGACTTCGAGCTGGTATCCGTCAGCGACATCGCGATCACATACGAGAGAGGCCCACTGATCACCTCTAGCAACACACAGAATCTAGTCCTTATCGGCGGCGAAGAAGAGCACGTCATCTATGAGGATTCTGATTCAGGGGAGTTCAGAACCGGCCAATTTGCGTTGACGACAGAAGAAGCAGAGAGTCTCAATATCACGAACGATATGACTGTCCAGATCGTCTGGACGCAAGCGAACGGCGACTCAAAGGCTGTGGAAACGATTTACATTCCTGACGAGCGCCTGGAAGGGACAGTAATCAGCAGTAACGGTTCGGTCACCGTAGGCGGCGAAATCGAGTTCGACACTCAGTGAAAACATGAAAGGAAAACCAAAGCAAGCAGAAGGCGAAAACGACGGCGGATTGGGGGCGGTCGGGCGAAGAACGTTCCTCAAATTGGCTGCTACCAGTACGACAATCAGTGTGCCGACTATCGCAGGTATCTACGTAGCGAGTCAGCCCGTCGTGGCAGAAATTAACGAGAAAGAAGTCAGAACCGACTTTGACAAAACGGAGGGGGAGATGCACGAGCAAGTTGTCGCCGGCCAAGTGAACTCATTTGCGCTAAACGGGAACACGGATTTCAGAGTCCAATGGCAAGATATGGTCAGAGGCGACATTATCGATCTAGAAATGCTCGTCAAGTTGGACCAAATAGACGGCGTCGATGCAGTCACGGCCTCTGGTGAAAAAATGGAGTTCGCCCGGATTGGTCGGATGGGTGTGCAAGTCCCAACCACATCTGGAAGTACGCATGTCACAGGCGACGATTTCTTCGAGAATCGGAGGTCTGTCGACATCACAGACCACCCTGACATCGAGCTTGAAGACTTCAATGTCGATCTTGAGAACACGAATGACTATCAAAAAGAGGTGGACTTTACTGTCAAATTGGTTGGGAAAGCACCGAACGACTCTCACAACTTTGAGAAGATCTGGGAGTACAGCCTCACAATCGAGGCCCTTCTCGGTCTCGGTATTGCGCTCGGTCAGGCTCTCGGCGTTGGAAACGGTTCTTAGACCTGAATCACTGTTCCCCGCCCCGCGTTTTTAGCTATCGGAAAGTAGATTTAACCCAACACCGTGAGGTAGTATAATGGGAACTACCGAACCGGGTGAGTCTGACAATTCTCCCGACTCAGGTTCGTCTTCTAGCTCAAATTCAGATGGGTACTTGGATATTGATTATCTGATTGATGGCCTATTTCCGTATGACAGCCCCTACGAGAACCAGTATACAGGCATCAAAAATACGATCAAGACATTTCGAAAGAATGGCTGTCACGTTCTGGAAGGTCCGTGTGGGACTGGAAAGACGTTGATCAGTGTCGTCGCTGCGTTGTCTGCGATCCGCGATCCACAAACAGATTTCAAGCGAGCTCTGGTCGTCACCAGCGTGAAACAACAGCAGAGTGCCTTTGAAAACGACATCAGAGAAATCAATGAAGCAATCATCGAGCGGTATGGGCACGCACGAAAAGCACCAGCTCACTTTACGCCGGCCACTGCGCTCACTATCGTTGGAAAAGCAGACCTGTGTCCGTATGTCGATTCGTCGTCTATCGGCCCCCAGGAAATCTCACACAAATGCCCAACTCTCATATCGAATACGTACGACCGAGCGTACAAGGAGAGTCTCTCTGGGGAGGGATCATTGATCGATGGTGCGAGAAAACTCGTCGAATCTGCTGAGTCTCGATTAGAGGACGCAGAACTTCAAGAGCAAATCACCTCCGACGATATTCAGTATTCAACTGTAGA
>SL_4KL_010_BRINEDRAFT_10000087_pt1 | contig 37852 bp, 44 predicted proteins | sample SodLak_010_BRINE_2_FD_10664 | JGI IMG/M metagenome (IMG submission 10664) | reverse complement strand
TAACATTTCTGTTATACGCGTATTGACTTGAGACATTCTATGATTTTTAAGTTCACTTTCTGTTATTTCGTTTCTCCCATCCCAATCTGTAACATCTGCAACACTTGTATCATGTGTTGGTATATCTGAATCATAACAATTTGGACAATCTTTTGATGAACCATCAAATAATAACATACCTCCTTCATAAACATCAAATTCTCTAGATTCATCTTCATATATCTCATCTGCACTTATACCTCCATCAGGAACTTGTGAAGCTAATTCTGTTTGCACTTCTGTATCATCTATAGATTTTACGGTCGAAGCAGATTCTGTTATTCTATAATCTGCAACAGGATTTGTCGTATCGTATACAAATACAGATGTAACTTGGTCATCACATCCTTTTGACCCATGGAAAGCAGCATTACTAAATACATTTGTAGTCATAGTATTGTAATTAAAGTTTGTTCTATCATGATTATCTATCCATGTATGTCTGTCTCCTATTTCACCTGCTGTATCGATAGAATCAGCTATACCTGTAAATCCTTGTAAATTATAATGTTGTGGTCCTTCTTCAGTTATAACTCTACATGGACTATGACGTATATGATATAATCCCGGTTCTTGGAACTCTCTGCTAAACTGGAATGTAACGCTATCACCGGGGTCAACTTCAATATTTTCTGTGAAGTCTATTTCTTCACCATCTGCGGTATATACAGCATTTAATATTGCATTTGTTCCAACATTTGTATTACTTTCATAATCCGCGAATAATCTATCACCGGTCATTTGTGCACTTTCTCTGTGTGTTCTTGTCATGTATTCTCTAGATTCAAATTCTGCTATAGCTTCTGGTTGTATTTCTACAGGAGAACCACCATAATTTGTATATTCTGTTTCAAATTCTGCAACCGTTTCATCTGTTGGTTCTTCTGTATTACACGTTCCTACATCTCTTACAACACCGAGTTGATTTGCAATACCTGATAATGGATTTAATCCTTCTTCTAAGTCCGGTGATATAGAACCATCTACGAATGGTCTATCTGCTCTATTATCCATGGCTTCTTCAGCATTACTTGTACATACATTATTTACAACTAAATCAGCATCTTGTGCATCATCAGGGTCAGAACCTGTTGCCTCTCTATCATCTACAGGTTCTTGTGATTCTATGATTGCATCACCATACGTTTCTACATTAATTGGAACTTCAAATTGACTATGTGTTTCTCCTGTTAATGGTGATTCTGGCATTTCATTTGGTGGTGTAACTGTTTCAGACCTTCTAATGTAATCATCTTCACTTCTTGGATGTATACTTAATGTATGAACACCTGCATTTTCTTCATCATTTCTTATTACAATAGGAACTTTTACTTCTTGTGTTTCTTCGGGTCTAAGTTCTACTGCAGCAACACCAACTATATTATCTTCATAAGATTCTCCACCAGATACTTCTTGATGGTCATCATTTATTTCACCAAGCCCAATAGCATCTCCAGCAGCACTTTCTTCTCTATCTGTTCGTATTTCAAATCTTGCTGTAGCTGGTTGAGAATCACTTGGATTTGAAACTGTTGCTACAGCATACATTATTGAACCATCTTCTTCAAGGTCCCAAAATTCATCTTGATTTGTACCGGGTATTTCAAATTCACCATCAGGATGTGAAATTCCTGTTCTATCTGCTTCTGTATTTTCATGAGTTGTTTCTGCAAATCGTGGTAATTGCAGAGATACATATCTATTTATGTCCCCACAAATATCCTCATCCATATCTGGATTTACAGAATATGGTAAGAATACATTTGTATCTGATACATCTGCTTCACTTTCAGGAACTTGCGTTACGCCATCACCGAGTAAATCAGGATTACAATATCTATTTTGATGATTGTAATATATACTAAAGTATCTTTCATCAGGTTGTGTGACGGAATCTATACCATCAAGATTTAGCGGCGTAGCACCTCGATTTATTTCATCATTTCTTACGCTTGGATTGTAACTATACATTGTACTTAATCCGCCTCTTACAGAATCATCTTCAACATATGTTTCTCCGGTAACAGCAGATGTATGTCTTCCATCACTTGGTTGTACATATGGATATGCGCTCGCGTATATAGTACCTTCATCTTCATTTGGTCTTTGCGTTAATTCACCTTCCTCTGTCATTATATTCAAATCATTAATAACAATTTTATTTAGTTCAACATCTGATTCTTTTTCAGATACAAGAGCATCATCAACTTCTGAGAAAGTACTACCTTCCATTTCATTTTGTATTTCTGCTTGATATTCATATTCACCTTCTTCTAATCCAAATGGAGCATTTGGTCTATAGTAAGAATCATCTGTTGCACCTTCATATGATAAAGGAGATTCATCTACTTCAAATGGTCCTTGAACGCTGTCATGCATATAATCAATTACATCATCTATTGTTGTATATTCTCTAAAGCTGAAATCAAAATCACCACCTTGATTAGGATGTTGTTCTCTTGAGAATCTTATTGTTGTTTCTTCAGATGTTGTATTTGCTCTTGCATCACCACCACCTAATGATACGTCTTTTTCAGCTTCCCAATCAGCGAACTCTGCATATAATGTTCTTTCTCCACTTAAATCACCAATGTTACGTACATTTATTTCAGAATTAAAGTTATCATGCGTTACATGTTCTTCTGTTACATTAAGTTCTGAAATTTCAAATGTTGCTTTTTGGAAAACATATGCATCAAATTGTGGAGTTTCACCTTCTTCTTCATCAATTTCTCTATATTCATCATCACTATCTATTTCGTATACTTTAATTGTATGATTTCCAAATTCTGATTCTTCCCATGAATTTGAAATTGGAATAGTTTCTGTTTCACCACCTTCTACACGTAACGTAAATCTATCTAATTCTTCTTCTCTTGTTTCAATATTCGCACTACTAAATTCATCTTCATTTGGATATCTTATTTCAGGTGTTTCATATTCATTGACTACAGCAAATTCACTATCAATTGTTGTATCACCTGTATTTTCTATTATAATATCAGATGTAAGGTCTTCATTTGGTTCAACATCATATGTTCCATACTCTGTATTTTGATTCGCATCGACATTGAATGATACTGTAAATCCACCAGGTCTTTCATCTGGTGTAGATACACTTTCATTACCTTCATCTCCAATTTCGTCATCTACTTCTCTTACTTCATCACTAGACTGAACTTCTACATTATAAAGTAATAATACAACATCTTCATCAATATCCATATTTTCAAATATCATGTAAAGTTCTCCATTTTCATTAACATAATCAATTTCTGATGAATGTAATGGAACTTCTATTGTTTTTGTTTCAAGGTCTTCTGTATCACCAGTTGATTCGAATGGTTCATCTGTTGTTGAAGTTACATTTAATTGAGCTTCTTCTGCTGGACGGCCTGTAAATATTTCTTCACTATTTTCATTTACCATTTGAACATCAATATAATTTCTTGGATTATCTTCTGCCTGTAAAGCATATGTTATATTTAATTGGTGCATATTTGCTTCTGATATACTTTGCGTGGACATACCGACACGTAATGGATTATCTGGTCTTATAATGGCTGCTCTATCTGCCCCAGTTCTAATTTCTTCGAAAAATTCAACGGTTCCTCTTGGGTCATCTCTTGTTGGTGGAATAACATTGTCTTGGAAAGCTGTATTTTCATCATTATTTGCATGGAAACGAGAAACAAATGTTGTTTCATTTTGAATTAATCCTGTAAAATCATCTCTTTGTATACTACCTTGGTTACGACCCATATCATCAGGCAATCGTAATAAATCATCATCATCACTAATTCCTTCTACTCTTGTTCTATCCAATGGAATTGTAAATGATGGATTGTTATTAATTGTTATTTCTGCTTGAGGATTTAAATCTAAACTTTCTCCGACATCAAGCTGGTCAATAATTGTTGAAAATTGAGCTTCAATTGTTCCTGATTTAGAGGATTCTGAACTATTCATAGTAAAATCACCGTCTGTAGAATTATCTGATGAAATAATATTTACATCTACGTCAACATTATCATCTACATTTGTTTCTATATCAATATCTGCTTCACGAAAGTCTGTATAATCAAAATCAAATAGTTCTATTCTTGAGCTATCTTCTATACTTGTAAATTCATGTATTGTTATATCTACTTCTTCATTAAATGCATCACATCCATATGATGAAGATGATATTGTATTTCCTTGAGTATTTCTTGATTCAATATTTATACACTTATTTAAATCTGAGAAATCTAATTCATTTTGGCATCTATCATCAACACAGAATGGTTTTTCAATAATATTTGCAGATGTACCTGTAGTAATTTCAGTAATATCTTCTGAAGGACCATCTGCTGATAACCAATAATTTTCACTTAAATCTAAATTTACAGAGTCTGTATCTACAACAACATCATCCATTATTTGCATATTTCTAACTGTGTATTCACCGGGATAATTCCCTTCAAAACCTTTAACTGTAGGTAAATCAGAGTTTGGTGCTTCAACGCCATTAATTGTAATGTTATTTAATCCTGTTGTTCCTACGCCTGTAAATTCAACAGTTTCATATTCTACATTTCTGTCATATACATTAATAACAGAATCCGAAGATGCTGAATCAACGGCAGCTTGTAAAGAATAAAATGGCGTTTGAATATTATAATCATCATCAGGTTCTAAATCATCATCAGGTGAACCTACAGTGATTTGGCCATCTATATTTGATTTTGTGACAGGATTATATTCTAATGCATCTTCATTTCTTTCATATATTAATCCTGTTGGGTCTGTTCCAATTGTTTCTAATCTTAATTCTCCATTTATACTATTTACAACATCTTCTGGTAATGTATTAAATGAATCAGGATAGTAAACGCCATTATCTTCTATTGTTGCTCCACCAACACCAGATGTTTGAATACTATCATTTAATATAAATGGCGTATCAGATATAGTATTGTCTAAAGCAATATCTTCAACNACAACATTTGAACCACTTTTTGCTTCTATAGCATGTTCAGAATTTAGGAATAAAATATTTTCAAATGATACGTTNCTATNTTCATTATCTTCAATTTTTATAACGGAATCTTGAGATGATGGTGATTCTATAGGCACGATTCCTTCACCACGAATTGTTATCGATTTTCCATCATCTAAAATACCATCACTTTTTCCTATTTGTGCACCTTCGTATGGTGAAGTAATATCTTGAGGTTCATTAATAATAATTTCACCATTGTCATCTACAATATCAATAGCTTCTTGTAATGTATCTACATTACCTTCTCCAGAACGTTCATCTACAATAACTGTTTCTTCAGCAACAGCACTTGTAGAAAATAAAGTTAATGATAAAATAATTATTGATATTAATATAATATATTTTTTAATACGAACTTTCATTATTTGTAATATAATGTTTTACTACCCTAAATATATCATTGTTCTGAGAGAAAAAAGTTAAATAATAATTGTGTTATAATCCAAATTTACCTATCATTGAATTTCTTGCTAAATCTTCAGCTATTTCTTCGTAAATACTATATGTAATACTTACAGCAAGTAGTAATCCTGTACCATCAACCATTCCAATTGTACCCATCATATTAGTTATTACAGCAAGTAATCCAATTAATGCACCACCTACGATTGTTACGTATGGAATATATCTTTCTAATACTTTAGCCATTCTATCTGGGCTACGTCTAAATCCGGGTATAGCCATATCAGAGACATGAAGTTGTTGAGCTACGGCATTTGCATCCCTATTTGTTGTACGGACCCAGAATACGGCGAATAATGCACCTCCAAGAACCATGAATGATACATCTACAAGAATTCTTAATGCAATTTCTAAAGGTTCTGCTGTTGTTGTACCTAACCACCACATCCAATCTTCAGGTCTAAATATTGGCGTAAGGTAGAAGAATAAACCACTGAATACTTCTCCATCTGCCGAGTATTGCCCTAACCATGCTGGCATATTTGGACCTAAGAAACTATCAATTCCACGACCAAGGAATTGGATATTTGCCTGTACAGCACGTACAAGAATTATTGGAAGAACACTAGCATAAATGAGTTTAATTTTATAATTTCCTTTGTTACCAATTTTTGTATTGCTCACAGGTATTTCTACGCGTGTAGATTCGGCATATATAATTATGGATATAATAATTACAGTTGTCAATATTGCTAATAAGTGTCCATTACCCATCAGTAACATACCTGCTGTTTCAGATGAGAATGATAATGCTTCTTGACCTGTGAGTATTGTATACCATCCTTCTAATACATCTGTGAATAATCCACCAACAAACGCTTGACTTACGCCTGCAATAATGAACAATCCAAGTCCACTACCAATACCCCATTTAGTTACGAGTTCGTCAAGATAGTATATGAATATACCGCCGAATGTTATTTGGGCAAACATTAAAAATTGTAGTGCAAATAAGCTTATTCCAAATGAATTTGCTATTTGCTGAGATGCTGGTAAGAATTCACCACCAAATACAAGTGGGAATCCGTTAACAACGACCATTACCATAATTAAACCTCTTCTAAGACCTTGGAAGAAGTTTTTATCTCTTGGGTCATTCATATCTAGATTAATTACATTAGTACCTGTAAGTATTTGCAGTACAATACTAGCTGTAACAATTGGCATAATTCCTAATTGAAGTATACTACCTTGTTCTCCTGCTAGAATTCCTCTGAAGTTTCCGAAAACGTCAGAACCCCCTTCAGCTAATCCTAGTATAGGTATATTTGTCATTACAAAATACAATGCTAATACGGCTAATGTCCATTTAACTTTTGAACTAAAAGATACATGTTTCTTTGGACTTTTTACAGTTGGTATTTTATCTACAATACTTTCTGCTGTATTTCTCATATTCATTTCTTATTAGTTAAAATAAGATACATAAATATAAATGTACACCCTTTTTTGAAAAAAATAATTTTTAAATAGATATACGCGTAGCTATTTTATTAATTACTATAAAAAATTAAAACTGAAGTTTTATTTAAAGGTCTCGTGGCTGAACTGTGCTTCGACCATTTGCTTCTGCTCGTCTTTGTGCATCTTCAAGAAGCTCTCCGACTTCTGCATCAAGAGCATCATAGAAATCTGCTGCAACATTTGCTTCGACACTATCCTTAACGGCTGATTTTACGATTCTGTCAGACATATGCATTTAGATAAATGTATTGGTTATTAATAAAGATTTCGCCAAATTTTGCTAATATAAGACTTATAAGCATAAAATATGAAAAATTATTATATATTATTAATTTCTAAATTATTTTTTAATACATAATGTATTAATATAAATCCAATTACACCTGATACAACACCCCATAAAACAATACCGTATATAATTGTTGAAGATATTATTAATCCATACATTCCAATAACAAGAATAGGTATAATAAATATTAATGTCGCTATTGAATATATTGAAAATGAAATACCATCAAATAATAATCTGTGTGGGTCATCACCACCAAAGAACATTAATAAACCTAACTGATAATATTGTAATGATAATAATATTATCACACCTTTAATATAAAATACAATAGTAACGTTTGTAATAATAAATGCTGTATATAATATTATACTTAATGGAATACTTATTATACTAAATAATATAACTTTAGCTTTATATACCTCTAATTTAGATATAGGTAATATAGAATATGTTTCTATAGAATCATATCTAAACATTATATTGTATATTGGATATGTCATCAATGCAAATAAAGATGCATAAATAAATTCATATTTTGCCGCCAATCCAAAAAATGAATTCATGAAATATACTAACATAAATGCTGTTAATACAATTGTACTAGCTGAAAAAATTATTTTCAAAAATCCACCAGCACTTCGTTGAATATCAATTAAATTTTTCATCATAATTTTTGTTGAATTACGTGATGGTGAAATTAAATCACTCATCGACTTATATCTGTTTTTAAATTTAGATTTCATTGCTAACTTATCTGGATTTCTAAATTGAATTAATCCAAAACTAATAAATAAAGCAGTGAAAAATAGAATTAAATTAATTAAATATAATAATGAAATGTTCATGATATAATCAATTGAAAAGTTATCAAACGTAAATAAACTATACCCTAAAGCAATTAAAAATGATAAAATAATCAGCCCTGTAATACGTTCTAACCGTATTGTTGTGAATACAAAACCAATTGATACGCCAAACATAAATACAAGAATAGTCATTAAGTATAATAATCCAAAATCAATTAATATGCTTAAATTAAATACATAAAATGATTCTATGGGTGTTATTACTAATCCAAGTAAAACACCAATAGTAATTGGCGCAAGAAACATTAATGAATAAAAAATAGCATCTTTAATTAAAAATAATAATACTAATTGTTGTTTTTTAATAGGTAATGTTTTACTTGCATATAGTATTCGTGATGTCTCACCAATTAAATTATTAATACTATCTCTTGCTTCAAAACCAATAGAACCCGTTTGAATACCAAAAATAGTAATTAATAACAAATAAATGAATAATAAATATTCTGTGGATGTATTTAATATTGGTGATGCAGCACCCAATATAATAGCAAATGTAAATATTATTATTGGAAATGTCACAAATCTAATTTGACCGAATAATGTTGTAAATAACCTCCATTCTTCTTTTAAAAACCATTTTAATAGTTTTGTGTATGATATATTATTGGTCATTTTAATCACCTGTTAATAATTCTCTTATATTATCATTATTTTTTAATTCTTCCACATTATACTCTCCTATTAATTCTCCATCTTTCATAACTCCTAATGTATTACACAATTCTTTAGCAACATCTAAATGATGCGTAGATAAAATAATTGTTTTATTTTCTTCTTCATTATATTCTCTAAGATAATCTTTTAGAATTTCTTGTATTAATGGGTCTAAATTCGCTAACGGTTCATCAATAAATACAACATCTGGCTCATGAAGAAATGTACCTGCAAATAATACTTTTTGTTGTTGTCCTCTTGAAAGATGTTTATTTAATGAATTCATATGTTGAGATAAATTTAATTTATTTATCCATTCATCTACTTTTTTCTCTAATGTATCTTCTTCAATACCTCTTACTTCTCCAATGAAATCAAAATATTCTTCAGGTGTCATAAAGCTCATTGGAGATTCTTTTTCAGGTAATATTCCAACATCTGCTCTAACTTCTTTACTATTCTCCATAACATCATAACCTAATATATCTATTTCACCATCATCTGGTTTTATTTGACCAGTTAATGAATTTATTAAAGTTGTTTTACCTGCTCCATTTACGCCAATAAGACCATAAAATTCACCTTTCTCAATTTCCAAGTTTATATCTTGTAATGCTTTTGTACCCGTAATATATGTTTTTGTAAGACTATTTACTTTTATATCTGCCATACAATATATATTATTTAAAAGATTAATAATGCTATGGCTCTTTATACAATTTCAAAACCTTTATTTTCTAACGTTTTAATTAAAGAATCACGATGGTCACCTTGTAATTCAATTTTATCATCTTGTATTGTACCTCCACAAGCAAATTTTGATTTTAATTCTGATGACAACTCATCGATATTTGTATTATTTACATCAAATCCAGACGCAATTGTTACATCATTAAATTTTCGTTCTTCTGTATATACACTAATTTGTGTACTTGATTTTGAAATATCTTCACAAATACACAATTCTTGCGGTAAGCCACACACATTGCACATAGTAGTCATTAATTACATGTAGTATATAGTTTTAGTGTATTAAAAAGCTTTTGTTTTTGTGTTAATAAATAACATATTTTACGCTCTATCAGATAATGATACTTCTTCTGTATGTTCAATATATGGACCATCATCTAAATAAATAACAGACGGTCCTTTATACGTGTTAAAAGCACTTTTTCTCTCATTTTCATCAATACCTCTAAATGCAATACCACTTATTATTGAAGAATAAATTAAAGTTATAACAAATCCAATTATTATTGATATTAAACTATCAATAATCAAAAACAAAATCGGTGTAACTCCAAAAAATAAAAACACAGCAGAAAAATAACCACTATATAAATTAGATATAGGTGCATATCCATCTTTTACTAGCTCATTATGCCATGAGTTTGTAGATAAAATACCAATATAACAAAGAATTAGTGTTGAAGATAATATACCATATCTAATTGATACAAAATAACTAATACCTATAGATAAAATTGTTAATACTAAAACACCTATAATCATTCGTGGAGACTTAACCTCAAAAAAAGGTTCATATGTATCTTCTTTAATATTCATTACAATAATAATGATTATTCTATTTAAAAACAGTTACGGAAATACGATTTATCTATAACGATGCCAATTTCTTTTTCTAACCCAATAACCAACAGCATCTTCTGTTGTATCCAACTTATTAGCAATTTCTTTATTTGACAACCCTTGTTGTATATATTTTACCGTTTGGTCTTTATTATCTATTGGAACTGCCCATGTACTATCACATTGTTCATAAAATGTACACCTATTTTCTTCTCCTTCATCCCACGCGCATAATGGTTGTTCTTTAATAGGATAATCTTCAATATTGTCTTCATCAGCATTTGTTATTTGAGATGATATTTCCTCAACAAATAGTTGTCTTTGTTCATCAATACCAGAAGTAACAAAAGTATCTGTTTTAGGATAATATGCACCAACAGCAACAATATTATATTTATTTTCAAATAGTAATGAATAATATGCTAAATCTAAATGAACACCACCTTGTTTATGACCCATATAATTTTCATTTGGTTCCCCTGTCTTGAAATCAATAAGAACGCAACCTTCATTTACAGGTACTCTATCCATAGGAAAACTCGCTGCAGGAAGAAGAACATCAGCTAAACCCATTAAAACAGGCGTATCATCGAAAACCTTACGCCATATTTCATCTTCTACAGCAACAGGTAACCAGTCATCCATATTCTGAGATTGTTCCCATCTTCTTCGTTCAAAACCCATAAAGTTTGCTAAATAAGGATTCAAATAATCTCTCCAATTTTTATCTTCATCTTTATTAAACAATGTAAATAATGTTGTAGGAGGTTCAGAATTAGACTCTGCATACTCCGTAGCGTTCGCATAATAATCTTCAATCAATTCATGAATATCTGTACCGCGCCTCATACTTTCTGTTTCAGGTTCCTTAAGATTCATAACATATTTATAGTAAAATTTACGGGGGCACGTAACCCATGATTTTAATCTAGATTTACTATAATATTCTTCGTATTGGTCTCTCTTACTCATTCTTATACTGTACTATACAGTCAATACATTTGAATGTTACTATTCTATCTTAATAGGTTCGAATGTGATAATCATCTCCTTATCAGAAGTATCATACCAAACATCATAAATAGTAATATTATTTTGTTTTGAGAATAATTCTATATTCTCATATAATAAATGAGCTTTTTCTCTAGATTCTACATCTAACTCTATTACGGGAACAGCACCAATAAAAGGTATTTCACCCATCATATCAGTTATTTTTCTTTTTTGAATACTATAATCTTCAGAAGGATTACATTCTTTAATATTTTCAGCTACAATATATCCATTTCCAATGTGATTTCGTAATTTAATAGTTTCTATAAAGTTTAAATTTGATGTATATTCAGACACATTTAATTCCATACATATATTATTTTATATTAAAATACTATAAATTTTGTTAAGGTATGACATAATTATTTTTTAATTACGATATTATCTTTATCAAATGTATAATTAGTACATACAGATTTATCAATATCTAATACACTACTTAATACGTCTGCATTTATATCTTTATCTAAACCAGCCATCATATATATAATAGCTTCTTCATTTGAATCTACAATTGGTTTTACTTCTTCAACCCAAAATTCTTTATAAACATCCGTTATGTCATCTATTATATTTTCTCTCATTTTAATTATTTTATTATGTTTTTCGGAATTTCTAAATGATTTTATATCTTCTGTAGATACATTATAGTTTAATGCATAACCTTCTTTACTATCTTGTGGTGCAGGCATTTGTTGAAGCTTAGAATATAATTCTTGAAAAGACCAATCTTCTGACACTAAAATATCAATATCATCTATAGTCATTAATACATAACCATTATCCTGTAAATATTCTGTTTGAGCGTCTTTTAAATCATGTGATAAATTATGTAACTTCTTTTCTAAACTATTTAATTTATCCTTGTATTTTTCACAAGGTAAATTTTGTCTAGCAAATTTTGTTTCAGATTCAAAAATATTCATATAGTATGTCATTTTTTAAATATTATAAATATTCTGCAAAAATATAAAATATATGATAATGTCAATTATTTTCACTTACAGCGTTGTTAGTGAGATTTACGGTGGATACGTGACCTTTAGACGTTTTTTAGACGTTTTTTGAAATATACCTACAGCTAACGAACCTTAATTATACAAGTATACTTATAATAGTATACAATCACACTTGTATAACTCCGGTAATTTGGCTTGATTTCAATGGTCACTAACAAAAACCCACTAACAACACTGTTAGTGAGATTTGTATTTATTAATAAAAAATGCTAGTTTAAATAATTAACTTAATTGTATTTCAATTAAATATTAAGTGTCATATTTATTATAAATAACAAATGAAGTATAAAAAACCCTTATGGTTATCTGTATATATTTTTGCTATAACGGATTTAATAACTACTTATATTGGATTATCTATTGGTTTAGTAGAAGAAAATATTGTAGGGGTATTTTTATTAGATAATGTTGGTTTTATTGGTTTAGTTATATTTAAATTATTTATTATTTATTTCTGTTATAAACTTTCTGAAAGATTAATGTATGGTAAATGGAATTATTTTACTCCACTAGTATTATCTATTGTTTGGTTAATAGCTACAAGTATTAATATATTTTTTATTTTAAAAGTATATTAATTAAATTTGTGTTTGAATCTGTTTCCCATTATTAAATGCATGTGGTTTTAATTCTACGTTTAATCCTTCTTCAATATCTGTAGGTTTATTTTCATCAATTATATTTGTTATTTTAACAGGTATTTTTTCATCATATACTTTTTGGTTTGAATAATTACATTCTTTTTTAACTTTTACTTCAATATCTGTATCTTTATATGATACAATCCATTTAGAATTTTTTAGTGGAACTGTTTTTAAAGTATAATATTTAACAGTTTCATTTAACAATTTGTATTCTTGTATTTTTTCAATATCTATATGTTTTAACTTTCTAATAAATACATAAAATTCAGAAAAAGATATATCGTTAATAATTGTTAAATGATTATATAAATCATATATTTCTGAATCATTATTCGGACAATTTTTACCTACACAATTTAAACAATCTAATATAAATAATAATACTTCGGATATTGTATAACCACAAGGTATCGTTAAATTAGAAATAAATTCACTATTATTCTCAATATTTAAAGGTTCAATTTTATAGAAATATAATGGATTTGATTTTTCTCCTAATTGTTCAAATATATCTTCATTGTGTTTTTCTATTACACTATCCAGCCAATTTTCTGAAAATCCAAAATCTTCATATTCTTTAACCCATGTTGGTTTGTTCATGTATATATTATATGTATTATTATCAATATAAATTTATTTGAACAAGGATGTGTTATAATTTTGAACGATTAATATCAATATCTCTTGGCGTGGCAATAATTATATCATTATTTTCTTTATATATTATATCCCCACCTGTAACATCTATAGCTGATTCAATATCTCCATATACTATCTCTAATGATAAACCATTACTTTCTATTACCGATATATCAATAATTAATATCTGTCCATCATGTAATGATTCCTTAGCATTTATTAAATCTTGTTGACTAGTAACATTTACAAATGAAATTTGTTTATTTGTAGAATTATTATTTAAGTGTGCATCTGTCAATTCTGCGTATTCATTTTTATTCTTCTGTCCACTAACTAAATCTGATAGGTATCCCATATTTTTATTTTGTTATAATGTATCTTAAATGTTTACCCATTTTTATAAAAACATGTAAATTAAATCACCCCTCATATTTATTACATATAAGAATAATAATATAAATAGTATGTCAGGTATAAATAATGAAAAATTATGCTCACAAATTAGAAAAAATAGGAAAAAAGGATTAACTTATGAAAAATTAGATAAAAAATATCGTAAATTAAATATTAAACAAATTGTTTCTTGTTGTGTCGGAACATGTGATTGTGATTGTACGGTCGATTCAATAGACGCAAGAGAAGATGAACCATGGAAAGAAGAATACGTCGTCAAAAAATTATATCTCGAATTTGAACTTAAATTTACAGAAATGTCTGACATAATGGATTGTCATTCTGAAACAGCTAAAAAATACGTTGATTTCTTTAATGTAAGCCCCGTAAATAGTTCAGAAAGAACAAGCAGTCCACGCGTAAACAATTTACTCAGACTTGGAGCAGAAACAGAAGGGGATATAGAAATAAAATAATTTTCAATTAGATGTCTTTATAATACAAAAATAGTAATGTTTAAGTAACACTGGTTATGTATACTATAACGTGAATTACGACATACCAACAACGGCAACAGAAGAAATCAAAGAATTAGATGAAGATGAATTAGATTTTATTGAACGAGAACTCTTTTATGCATTTGATGAAGCAAATAGACAATACCAACAAGAGGGTGTTATAGATAATCGTAGTGCAATTGTAATGTATGAAAGAGCATTAGAAACAATTCGAGCTATTCGAAATATTCGTGACGAACTTACAGAAGAACAACTTGAAAATGCGAAAAGTATTCATGATAGTTTTGCCTAATAATATGTAATGGATTATAAAATCGATAAATCAACAAAAAGTGATTTATTAAAATTTTCAATACAACCAACAGAAGAAATATTTGTACAAACAGATACAATAGTATCAAAAACATATGATTTAACAAAAGAACACTATAACAAAAAATCATTATTTGATAAATTAGCTTCAGATAAAGAAAAATATGTTATATCAAAGATAAAACCAAATGAAAATTCTGGCGTTCTAACAATCTCTCCAAAAAGACCCGGTGAAATAAAAAATATAAAACCACATGGAACAGATTTGCTTGTCGAATCTGAATCATTCTTAGCATCAAAGGATACAGCAAATTTCAAACTAGATAAAAAGAAATTCTTCAAAACAGATGAATTAAACTTATTAATATTTGAAGATATAACGGATTTATTTGTATCAGGATATCATGGAATTATCGAAATTACACTAGGTGAAAATCAACATACAACAATTAATGAAAAACATTTAATCGCATTAGATGGAACTATTGAACATTCAAAAATTAAAGGAGAAACAACGCACTCATTAATGGGTCCTGGTTCTGTATACTTACATGCACAAAAAATAATTTAATTATTTTTATATGTATAAGTTCGTGGACCATCTGTTTTTCTATATGGTTCAGCTTCTTCATATGGAGTTTCAATATTTGATGAAGGATGATTATAAATTTCTTTATAACATACTTTACACACCGGTCCTTTACCAACAGAACTATGTTCAAGTTCACGAGCCATATGTCCACTTGTGATATTCTTACATGTAATACACTTTTCAGTAGGTTCTCTAAAAATATTATATTTTATCTCGTTCCATTTTTCTAAACATTCTTCGCAGATATTTCTCGGAATTCCTTCTTGTAAAATATAATCTTCAGGGTCAATATCATCAGGAATCTGAATTGCTGATTTAACATCTTTCTTACCACACAAAGTTTCAATATTAACTCCAACAACAATATGTGATTCTTTACTTGAATGAAGGTCAACAACATATACCGGAACTGGATTACTCATACATTAAAATAAAATATTCTTTGACTTAAACATTTTCATTTCTATTTGATTATCTATTTTGATAATATATTTTATAATGTCCAAATATAATAATAGAAATTATTAATATGAAAAATGATATATTGAAAAAATTAAATAAAGTATTATCTTTTTCATATATAAAAATGTATGGTATACTATAATATAAATAAACACCCATTGAAGAAATTAATAATAAAATATATTTTAATTTATCATCATCTTTTACAAATATATATGATTGTTTTAATTTATTCATATTTAAATTATATATTATATAAACATAAAATTTACTATAAATATATTTACATAATAATTATAAATAACTCATAAGTTATGAGTAACAATAGTAATACTTATATATTTTTAAAACATATTATATAGTGTATGGTTGAACAGATATCCAACAAAAATACAGAGAATAGTTATACAAATGTAGATTCTTCTTTAGATGATTCTATTGAATATAGAATACAATTTTATGATTTTGTATTATTGTTAATTCCCTTGTTTTTTACAGTAGGAATTTCTACGACATTTTTAACAAATATAAGTTTAGAATTTACTATGGCAATTTCAGCTATTTTATCAGCGATTGTTGTTGGATATTGTTTATTTGCAGATTATGTGAAAGAATTAAAAAATAATTTTTAATTTACAACGCGACCTTTAACATTTTGAATTTTTGTAATGTTTTCTTTGAATACAAGATTACTTGTTTTTTCAGCAGATTTTCTTGTATATCCAAATTTATCAACAAGAATATCAATGCAATCTTGTTTTATTTTTTCTGTATCTGTATTTTCGGAAGGATTATCCCAATTATGTGGGTCTAAGTTTTCATGTGAGATAAATACATCTTCCCAATCATAAGAACCAATTAGTGATGATATAACGGGTGCATCACTTAATGATATATTATCAACTTCGTATCCTGCATTTCTTTGTTTCCATAAGTATTTGTTTAATGGTTTTATTAATTTATTTTGTCGTAATTCAATTACTTCATCACCGGGTACATTTCCACCATAATCTGTTTCTGTTGTACCAAAATGTTTTTTCTCAAATTCTTTAAGGAACAATTCGTCGTATTCTTCTTCATTATTTTCACTCCATGCATATATATTATCTATATATTTAGAGATTGATTCTTCAGATGCTTTTCTATTGTATAATATTGCATTTATTATATCTTTTTCTTGTTGTTGTTTTATATATTCTTTAACTATTTCGACTCTTTCGTTAAATTCTTCAACTTCTTTATAATTAAATATTGGTGCATCTACAAGTTTATCTGTAATTTCTGTTAATACTTCGTTTGGTAAATATACATTTTTATCTTTTTCATATAGTAATGAACGTAAAATATCTCTTGTATACGTAACAGGTATTCCGAAAGTTCCATCCTGTTCATGAATTTCGAAATCATTAAATTCATCTATATTTATTCGTTCTTTATTTTTTTCTGTGTATCCTCTATCTAATAAGAGAGCTTTATCAATTAAATCAATAGAGTCTATTTTTGGATTAACGTATCGTGTTATGATATTGTGCATTGCAACGGATTCAATAACGTGCGGTGCAAATTCTGTATCGTTTTGAATTAAACTATCTCTTATTTTTGTTTGTTCATTATTTTTATGACCACTAATTTCTTTACGGATTAAATTAGATTCATCTGTAATATTTGTTAAATATTTTATATTGTATTTAAATAATCTTCTTTTTATAGCTTTCATTGAATCATATTTATGGATATCTTGTAATGGAATGTTACCACTTTTATCATTTATATTATCAATTTTCATTTCCATTAAGTCTGGGTTTGATATAAATATTGGAACGGTATCTACATCGAATCCAATTTTTTTATCTATTTTTGCATATCCTTCATCAGGAATATTTAATAAGTGTACAAGAATATCTGCATGTCTTGTTGCATCTTCGATTATTGTTAAACCGTTATTTCCTTGTGATAATACACCGTCGTAACTGAATGCTTGTGGATTTTTACGACCTCTGGAATCTAATACTTGGAACATTGATGGCATCCATGCACCAATCAATCTTTCTTTTATTGAACCATCATCTTCAACATTTAATATACCAATACCTTGTGTTTCATCAACAGTATATCTTCTAATTCGAAAATGATTTTCATTTGTTATTTTTGAGAATAAATTATCTGTTCCTTGTTGTTCGTAATGTGATTTTAATATTTCATATGCTTCTTTACTAAATGGGTCTAAATCTACATCCGTAGGAATTTTTTCATTTGTATATTCACTAATTTTTTGTCTTACTTCATACGGTAATACTGATAAAGGATTTCCTTGTATTGGGCTTTTGAACCATTCTGATTCGTCAACTTTTGTTGTATTACCATATGTTAGTCCTGAAGTAGAGGATTTCATCGATGATATATTCCAATCAAATGTGTATCTTTTTCCTTCTTCTGTTTTAGAATATTCTTTTAATCCATTTATGAGACATCTTTTTAGTTCAGATTTTCCTGTAGCCGTTGGACCATCGAATAAAATTATTTTTTGCATTCTTTCTTCGCTGTTTACAATTACGCGAAGGTCTCTTACGAATTCATTTAATACATCTGTATTTCCAAGAATTGCGTGTTCACCGTTGTTTGCCGGGTCATCAAAGAAGATATATCTTTCTTTTTCTTCACCGCGTTCGAATATTTTTCTTGTTCCGTAGTATTCGATAGCATCTAATAAATATTGATGAGAATTTCTAGCTATTGTTGGATTTTCAAGTAATTCTTCAACGAATTTCTCAATTGTCATTGGTTTATCCGTTGTATTTTTTAATGTATTGTTTGCGTGTTCAATTATTTCATCTTTTTTATCAGTCATAATATATCACCTTTATTCTAGTTCTTGTTTAGCTACGATAGCTCCGGCGAATTCTAATACTTCTTTGGCTCCTTTTTGTGAATATCCTTTATCCATTAATCCTTTAATCCATGTATTAGCATCTTCTTCATCTTCAATATCACCACTACTAATTAATGCACCGAAATTGATATTATGTTTCTTTTCTTGCCAAATTTTCTTTTCTAATGCTCTTTGTAATCGTTCGTTATCTGTTGGGTCAAATGATTCTCCACGTCTTGCTCTTCTTGAAACCCAATTAGATACTTCCTGTCTAAAGTCATCTTTTCTATCTTCTGGAATATCTAATTTTTCTTCTACAGAACGTAAGAATTTTTCATCTGGTTCTGCGTTATGTCCGGTTATTTCATCTTCTATTGTATCATCATCGATATATGCCATTACATGGTCGAGATATTTTTCTCCTTGTTTTTGAATTTCTTCAGGGTCATAAGCTAAGGCTTCCCGTACATCTTCAACTGCTCGCGTTTCGTACTCAGTACGTACAATATCTATGTATTCCATGTATTTATCTATTTTTTCTTCATCAACACTACCTCTATTTTCTAGATTATCTTCAAGATAACTTAGTACAGTTAATGGGAATAAATTCGTAGCTCCATAATCATCAACAGCACTAAGTGTTTCATCAATAATTGCAGCAGAAACTTCGTCACTTGTAACTCGTGAAGATATTCCGAACATTCCTTCTTTTAATTTACCTTGTGATTTTGCTTCTTCACGTAGTTTATCTACGTCAATATCATCATCTCCTGTTCCATCGTAAGCTAATGCTTTTTGTAATATTGTAATACCTCTTTCAGATGGTTCATATATTCTTGATAACACGGCAAATAAAGAAGTCATTTCTAAGGCATGTGGTTCTATATGAACTTCAGGGATATCTGCATTTCTAATATGTTTTTCATGAATTTCTGTTTCATTTTTATATGATAAAATGTATGGGAAATCAATACGTTCAGTTCTATCCATAAATGCTTCCATTTTTTCATCTCCCCTTTTATCTTGATATTCTGGAAGATTCGTTCGACCAACAATAACTTGGTCGATATCAATTCTTGGGTTATTCTTTGGTTTAATTGTTTTTTCTTGAGAAGCATGTAAGAAATCATACAAGAATTCTCTTTGTAATTTTAGCAGTTCTTCACCAGAGAATAATCCTCTATTCGCATTACAAAATGCACCACCATAATCAAATGCACGAGGGTCAGATTCACCATAAAGTGCTAATTTTGAATAGTTAACATCTCCAGTTAATTCCGTTTCATCTTGATTCTTTTTATCTTTTGGTTCGAATGTTTCTATACATTGTCTTTTATTCTCATTAGCAACTAATCGAATTATTTCTATATGATTTTCTAAAACTTTTTCAAGATTATCATCATAATGAGCCATTAATTTATCAAAGTAAAATTCACTAGCCGGGTCTAATGATTGTTCATTGCGAATTGTATATGACTCCGTAAGATTTTCATTAATTTCTTGTAATACTTTATCACGTTGTTTTTGAGATAATAATAGTAATGGGTCTTGATTCATTGGACTTTGTACAACATTATCCGATGGGTCTTGGTCTGGAATAATATCACATAAGTTTGTCCATCTAAAGGTATACATTCTTCCTTCTTCTTTTAATGTGTAATCTTCAAAATATCTTCGAACAGTTTTGTCAAATGCAGATTTACCACTACCTACAGGACCAAGTAGTAATTTAATTCTTTTTTCTGGTCCAAGTCCACGCGCACCAGATTTTATTTTATTTACAAAATTGTGAATTGACTCATGAACTTCTCTTCCGTAAAATATATTTTCTCCATTATTTAATGGGTCTTCTGAAGCTAATTTATATTCCATTACACCCCATTCTTCGTTGTATTCAGAACCATAGTAATCGAACATGTCTGCAAGTCTTTGGTGTGCTGAACGTGCAACTTTTGGATTCTCAACAACTTCATCTAGATACCATCGGAAATCTTTAGATTCTCGGAGGTCTTCAGGCATTTGTTCTTTGTATTCCTTACTTAATTGATTTAGTTTATCTTTTCCACTCATTATATAATTATATTTATTTTTCTTTATAGTTAAGTTTTTCCGCGATATTTAGTAACATAGTTATAGTTCAGAAAGAAATATACACTCTTATAAAAAAATATAATTATGGTAGATATTTATTCCTTAGCAACAACAACAGGAGGTTCATTTGGAATAGGATTAATTATTGGTTTTATTTTTAAAAAATTAGTTAATGTATTTGCATTTATAGTCGGAATTCAAATTGCTTTATTTATGTATTTAGATTATATAAATATTATAAATATAAATTGGGATTTATTCAATAGAATAAAAGATACATTATATGAAATTATATTTGCATTACGTTTTCCTGATAATGTTGAAACCGTAGAATTATATACTTCTGGTGGTATTGTTGGTGGATTTATAATCGGGTTGTTTATTGGATTTTTCTACTTATAATATTATAGCCATTCATCTGGTTTTGTATCATAATCAATTCTATCTGCTTTTATATCTTTAATTATTTTTATATTTTGTTCTTTTATTGTTGTTCCATCATACGAAATTAATAATCCTTTTTCATTACCGTTACTATCTTTTTCGATTGTTTTAAGATGTACAGGTCTTCCCCATAATTTGAATACTCTTTTCATTACTTTCTTAGCTTTAGATATATTTAGTGATATTCCATTATATTGATGCTTAAGCAATAATTCACCTGCATTATTATGATTATTATCTGCAGCAATAATTGTTGGACGACCACCATTTGTTATTTGTAATAATATTTTTTTCTTAACGGAATCTAAATCCGTCCCTGATACTTGCATTTGACCTGCTCTTGGATTATATTCATATGCAAAATATTTATTATCTTTAATAAATTCTGTCGTTAAGAACGAATCAATAAAGGTAATATCATTATGTGTTTCACGTATTTCTCTCATTTTCTTCCATCCTTTTTCATAATCTACATCTTTAAGAGCATCTTTAAGTGAATCATATTTATCTTTATCGAACATATATCTTGATTCTTTCTTTAATTCCTCTTTTGTAATATTTTTAAGAAAACCTTTATTTTGTTTTCTTAGTAATGAATAATTTCTTTCATGTATAACAGATTCATCTATATTCGATTGTAATATATTATTAACTTCTTCAAAGTTTATTTTATTATGAAAGTTTCTCCAGTTTATACCTTTTACTCTGAGTAATTTATCTATTACTTCTCTTCTATTCATTTTATTTTCGATATACGTCCATAATTCATTTCCAATTTTATATGGATTAAAACCCGGTGAATTTAATACTTTAGATTGTTTATCTGCATAGTTTATTATTTCATCATCTTCTGCATATGCTTCACTACTCATCATTGTTGATTCCCATTTTGAATTATGATTTAAGAAACCTGCTGCTTCATACCTATGCGTATTTTCTACAGAAATATCATATACCTCACCCATACCTTTTTCTATCACAACAATTTCATCAATATATTTTTCTTTTTTAAAGTATTCTCTATCATTAATATAACCTAACAATTTTTCTTTTTTGTTTTTATCTATTATACCTATTTCTTCATTGAATTTTTTTGAAGATAATCCTCTAATATGTATTCTCCAACATCCATCTGATTCAACTTTTTTACGTGAACAAATAATATCATAATTAAGTAAAATTGTTTGTAATTGTTTTGATTGTTCTTTGGATTTAGTAGTATGAATAATACCTTCTTTATATCCACAATATCCATCACAAGATATTAAAGCTGAAACAAAAGATGATACAACATCTTTTGGTGAACGGAATATAACTTCAGGTATAGATTTATCTCCAGAACTTTTTCCATCTGTTAATCCTATTTCATTTGTAAGGAAATCAATTAAATCTACAGAATATACTTTAGCTCTCCATCTGTTGGATTTATCTTGCTTAATCTTTGCAGATATACCAAATAATTCTTTTGATAAATTCGAAAATCGTTCAGTCATTTTTTTATTTCCATAAGTAAATCCTACTTCACGGTTCTTTTTACTTATATGACCATCTGCAATTAACATACCTAAAAACTCTGCAAATTTTTCATTAACTATTTTTGGCGTATCTATATGTTTTACATTTGTACGTTTATTACGGCTTTTATCATAATCTAATTTATTAATTGCTGTTTTTATTTTATTTTTATATTCATCACTAATATGTCCATTATTTTTATATTCATAATAAGTTGAAACATTTAATCCTGATTCATTTGCAACATCATTAACAGTGATGTAATCAGATGGTTTATTCCAATCTAATTCAACATATGTGTCGGACCATATATTATTACCACCTGATATTTTAACATTATCTCCTGATGATAAATTGCGTAGTTCAACCCATTTATTTTTATTATTCATAATTCTATGATTATCTGAACCTGTTAATTCATATCCTTTACTAGTTCGAATTGTAATTGTATCATGATTTTTAAAGATATTTTTATCATATATTTTTTGTGTTTCTTCTCCATCCGAAACAGAAGGCATTGTATTAATAACTTCTTTCATAGGAATTATACCTTCATTTGTAATAACTCTTGTTGATGGGTCTACACAGGCCCAACCTTCATTCATTATTTTTGTCATTTGTTGAGCAGAGAAATAATATGATTCTTTTCGAATAATTTCTAGTATTTCTCTTTGCCACGTTTCATATTCTTCAGCTTTTTCTGTTTCTTCATTAAATTGTTTTCCGTATTTTAATAAATATTTAAGAACATCTGATTCTATTTTTTCTGTTTTTGATTTTTTATCTTCATCATCTAAACCAGATGTAATATGTCTTTTAATTTCATCCGAAACATCTAAAGATTCTACAACATCTTTAAGACTTTGTTCTTCTACGTCTACATTTTCAGATATATCTTTTAATCCATTAAGTGGGTCTATAGTTGATTGTATACACCAAATAGCATCAATCCATGCTTCTATTTCATCATTATCTATATTTGGATTTTCATAATATGATTTTATTTTATCTGCATGGTTTTTCATCATTTCGGTGGCTTTTGGTTTGTTTTCAAAGAAATAATTATTTTCGAAGAAATCGGCATGAGCTTCAACATGTGCAATAACGCCTTTATGGTCATCAATACTATTAGATATTTGATTAAATGCATTTGCGGGCGTATCATGGTTAACTAATTCAAATATTTTTCCACCAAGATGTGTATCTTGTTTTTTTCTTTTAGAATAGGCCATACCCCATCTCCAGTGCGGGTAACGTTCAGGGAAACCTTGATATGCAGCTAATTGATTTATTTCATCATGGTCAACTAACCAATAATTTACTTTTGGCGGGCTTAATCCTAATTCGTGTGCCAATTCATGTAGTTCTTCTGTAGCTATTCTTAATTCTTTTGCTGTTTCGGGGTCTATGTCTTTTTTTGTAGTCATAATTTAATCACCTGTTGTATCTAATATATCTGTAATTGAATCTAATATATCATCTTTATCACTTATTCGCGTTATACGATAATCATCTTCATCTTTAAATTCTCTTTCTAACTCATCACCTACAATTGCATGTCTTAATCTAGAATTATTATTTGGTTCAACTTGGATATATGCTTGTCTTGTTGCATCTATTTCTTTCATTAATGGTATTAATTTATTTTTTGTATCTAATTTTACATTTTCGCCATCTCCAGCCGCAAAAATAAATCTATTCCATGATTCCCATGGATATTCAGATAATATTTCTTCTTGTAATAATTCATATGCACTTGATATTTTTGTACCACCACCAGATTTTATTCCAAAAAATTCTTCTCTATTAACTTCCCATGCTTTAGAATCATGTGCGATATATACGAATTCAACATTGTCATATTTACCTTGTAAATACCAATCAAGTGGAGTCATAATCCGTTCTACAAGTTCTCTTTTTGTTTCCCTCATACTACCACTAACGTCTCTTATATTAATTACTACAGCATTGTTATGTGGTTTTTTAATAACTTCTGGAGAACGATATCTTTCATCTTCACTTCTAAATTGCATATTTTTATATGAAGATTTTGGTGGTATTTTTTGTAATGTTTTATTAATTTCATCTGGAGATTCATATTTTGTAGGATTATCAATATTTTCTGATAAATCTTGTATTTTTGATTTAGATATTTTAATATTGTTTTCTGTTGTCCATTTCCAAACTTTTTCTACACCATATCCTCTAACACGTAACATTTCTTTAATATATTCAATATCAACATACATAGCTGCATGACGTTTTAATGCTTGTTTAAAGAAATGTTCAACATCTAATGTGCTATTAGGTCCGGCTCTTCTTGTATCATTATAATCTCCTTCTGTAACTTCCATAACTTTTTGACCTTTTTCCTCAAAATCTAATCCTAGTTCATTATCAAGTTCTTGAGAAAATTCTTCTGGGTCCATATTGTAATAACCATGTTCTTCTGATTCTTCACCGGGTTCTCCCGGCTCTTCCCCTTTTTCACCATCATCTACAGGGTCTCCTTCTTCAGCATCACCTTGACCTATTCCACCCATTTGTTTTTTATCATAAACAAATTCAGGTAATTCGATTATTTTAATGGGTATATTAATATTTTTTCCAAGTTTGCCATGTTTAATAAATTCTTTTAAATCCATACGATGTTCTTCACCTATTTGTTTAAAGCGACGAACATCTCGATTTATACGACTCATAATTGTATATAATAAGTTCATTCATAAAAATTAATTGGTCTTTATGTAAGATAACTTAAAATACTTGGTGTTAGAAAAATATTAAGTATTGATAAACATATTATTAATATATGAATTCTGATAAAGAATATAAAGATTTTTATGATTTATTTGGTTTACCCACAACTGCAGATAAAGAAGAAATTAAATCTAGAACAAAATCAATGATTAAAAAATTTCATCCTGATATCGCTGATGACGAAATAGCAGCAACACCTGAACAATTTACAACATTGAATTTTGCAAAAGAAACATTATTAGATGAAAAAGAAAGAGAAAAATACGATGAACTTGGTCATAGTAAATATGTAGAAGAATTTGATGAGAATAAAGTAAAAGGTTTTTCGTTTACAGATACGCGTTCTATAATGGATTCGTCATCTATTAAACAAACAGAAAATGCAGATGAGTTAATAAAAAATAATTTAAATGAAGTACATAAATCAAGTGTTTCAAAAAATAAAAAGAAAAAAGTTAGAGATACAAAATATGAATTAAAACGAGAAAAAGATGATGATAATAGTTCTGCAGGAGGTTTATTAATATTAATTGGTTCTTTAATTACAAGTAAATTTGTTAAATTAACAATATTATTATTGTTATTTATTATATTATTTTACACTACATATGTACTTTTAGGAACTTTAGCAACAATATTTGCTATTTCTGTTTCAATTTTATTTACTATTGTCGTTAAAAAATTAGTAATATAATTAACGATAAATTAATAATATTATACCGTAGATATAATATATGGATGCAAAAGATGTATTAGTAAGTGATATTAGAGTTACAGCATTAGCACCGGAAGGACCGTATAATTTTGATTGGGTGGATGATAATACAATTACGTTAACAGATGATTGTCAGTTTGATTCTGTTCCACCAAAGGTTGCAAATGCGATTAGACAAAAAAATATAAAAATTGTTCAAGAAGATTTAGAAAATAACAATTCTTCTTCAATGAATTTAGAAAATGACAATCCAACGAATAATTCATCAAATCTTTTAGCAGATAATGAAAAATCTGATAATTTTATAACGGTTTCATCTACAGATACAAATAATCAAACAGAAGATGAATATGTATCTTTTGTTGTAAGAATGGGTGACCCATCTGAAAGACAAAAAGTAATTAAACAATTAGAAAATTTTAATGTTGAAGCATCAAAGAAACTTCAATTATCTGGCCCATATAAAGTTATTTACAAAGTAACAGATGATTCTCTTGAATTAGTAGGTATGGAAGACATGGGTATTGGTTCAAAACATGGATATACAGATATATAATCGTCAATATTATATTTGTTGAAAAATTATACTAGTTAAGTAATGAATAATCAAACTATTAAATTAAGTCAAAAATATAAAGTCCAAAATAATGATAATAATTATAGAATTACAATTCCAAAAAAATTTATTAGTACATATGATATTGAAGATGTTTCTAAACTTGGAATCAAAGTAAATACAGATAATGGATTTGGAGTTATAAATTATATGGTATCATTTACAGATGAAATGATTCATCGAGAGATTACATCTAATAATACGATTCGAATACCAAGTTCAATTGGTAATAGTTTAATTAGAGATAATTTACTTGTTAATTGGTCTGCTAAAAAGTACGAATCAAATATCTTATTATCTATTAAAACGAAAAATAAATTACATTCATTTAACACATGTAATATGAAATTACTTAAAAAACATTGTATAAAACCAGTTAAACAACTTCGTAAACAAAAATCTGGAGAAACAAAACATCAAGAACATTTTGATATTTATTTATCTGAAAAGCAAAAAAATTTACTGAGTTGGACTAATGATATATCTTTAGAGATTGGTTTTGTTATTGTTGATAACGATATTTCTTTACAAATTAAACCATCAAAATCTAAATATTCGAAGAATGTTACAATGTTAGGAGAAGATATGAGAATTTATATACCAAAATCATTAATTCGTTCTTTGAATATGTTGAATGAAAATGTATCATTAGTATATAAGAATAATTCTATATTCTTTAAAAGGCCATAACTTTTATGTAATATATTGATTATTATATATTTGTATGGAAATATACGCTAAAAATTTATCTGATAAACCTGTCGTTGATACAAATGGTTCTGTTATTGGAGAGTTGTATAATGTAACAATAGATTTTCAATCTGGAGAATTACGAAATCTTCTTGTAAGTCCTGAAGGAGATACAGCACAGCAAAAACGTCATAGGTCAAAATATCCAGTTGATGATTTTGGAAGACATATGATATCGGTTGATAATGTAACGGCTGTAAAAGACCAAATAATTGTTAATTAATTATATCGATTTAATTGATGTATTATCTAATACATAATTTCCAATTTTACTATCTGTAAGTATGATATTTAGTTGTCTTTTGATACATTTTTCTGTGTCATTAATAGATATTTTGTATTTAATATATGGTGGTTGACAAGAAACACTATTTATATTTTCTTTATTATACAAATAATCTTGAACGCATTGATATACTTGTTGAGTTATCGGATATGTTTTATTATTTACTTCAAATGTAGCTGTGTTTTTATCCACACGTAACATTTATTTTTTAATAATTAAATATTAATCGGTTTAATGGTTGGACTATGATTAACATGTATGTCTATTGATGAACATAAGTCATGTGCTCTTTGTATATTATTTCGTTCAACAGTTTCTAAACACCATGAATTAAAATTTTCTAATATAGTATGTAATTTTGTATTATCAGAAAAGTTATCAATGATTCCATCATAATCGGTTTTAATCAAAATATTTTTATAATTCATTTTCTTTACTTCTTTTAATGCTGTGGCAATTGCCAATAATTCTGCTTCAACAGTTGAAATATGTGTGTTTGTTACCCCTCTTCCTTCTGCTAATTTAATTTTTGTATTATAATCTATTATTTCCCACCCTAAACCAGCAACATTATATTCGGATAATATACTTGCATCACAAATTACGAGACAATCTGTATTTGAATAGCTAAATTTTTTTGACATTAAGGTGTTTGTCATACAATTAAATAATAGTAATTCTATGTTATAATATTATTCTTAATTTAGTATTATATTATGATTAAATTCATCAATTGTTTCAATATATTGCTTGGAAGCATCATATACTTTATCAACGTATTTTTCAGGCGTGAAAATATGTAAATTTTCATGTATTTTTGAACTTTCTCTTAAAGCATTAGGTTTTGGAGAAATATTTTCTAATGAAGTGATTTCTCCTAATGGTGTTTTAATTGGAATATCAAATAATTCATCACCATGATAATTAGGAGCATCAATTAATACATATTTTCTTTCTAAATTAGCTATTTCAGCAATTCTTTGTTCATGAATGTGAACAGGAGTAAAGAAATTTGATATTTGTTTTATTTCATTTGAAGTGATATTTTGTAAAGGTGCTAAATAACTAGTTTTATATAAATTTCGATTTTGGATTTTTCTAAATAATTCTCTAGATGATTCAACTTTTGTATTCTTTAATTCATATGCTAATTCTAAATCATCTTTACCCACTAAATCTAAAATTTTTACATCTGTATTATCTAAATAAAATTCGACGGCTCTTGTTAACATTGTTTCTGTAATTGATACCGCATCATGAGCATACACAGAATAATTCATTTGCATTCTAGCATCTAACAATCTTTCGACAGATTTTAAAGATTTATGGTCAAATCCAAGAACACCATCAATTAATAATGAAAATTTCATTAAGGTATCTGATTCAATTTTTCCAAAGTTAATACCTGTATGGTATGAGTCACGAAGTAAATAATCTAATCTATCAGCATCAATATCATTTGAAACTGTATTTACAATTTCTTTTTCACCACGTATTAATGATTTAACATTATCTGTATTTACAGGAAACGTAACATCCTTATTCCTTTCCAATTCATCAATATAATTACAAGAAATATCTTCATGACTCAAACCTTCTTTTTGTTCAAGCAAATGTTCTATTGTGTGGGAAAAAGGAAGATGACCAATATCGTGTAATAATCCAGCAATTTGATTTGTTCTAACTATTTCTTGAGATAAATCTAATGATTTTGCTAATTCTCCGGCAAGATACATTACACCTAAAGAATGAGAAAAACGTGTATGTGTTGCAGATGGATAAACTGTAGATGAAAGACCCAATTGTTTAATTCTTCTTAATCGTTGAAATTCAGGCATATTAATTATACTTAATTCTTCTTCTGGTAAATCAATATATCCGTGTATTGGGTCTTTAATGTGCTTCATACGAAGAATTAGTATACAATATTAAAAAATGTTTCGTTTAAGAACGAACAATCATATCAAAATAGTTTTGTTGTCCATTTTGTGCTGTTATTTCAATTCTATTTGAATCAAGACTCTCACCATCATCTGGTATGTCATTAACAGTAATATCCCAATCTGTTCCTGTATAACTTAATCCAAGACTATCACCTTCTTCAAAATTTTCTGGTAATTCAACTGAATATGAATCATTTGTATCCATATTTCTTAATTCAATTACATGACCTTCTGGTATTGTTGAAAGTCCTTTATGTTCAAGAAGTATTTCACCATCTAATCTATTGTATAATCCATCTATGACAGATATTGAATCTTCTGCATTTGAAACCCAATTAGGTGTTGAAACATCAACACCATCAATATTCGATATGCTGTAGTTTTCTTCTTCAACACTTCTAATTCCATCTGAATTTCCAATAATTTCTACATCATATTCTTGAATTAAACCATCTGTTGTTATCGTTAAAATAACAGAAGCATAATTTATTTCTTCAAATCCATATACAGTTGGAATTTGAGTTTCATTTATCTCATCACCATCTGTTAATATTATTTCAATATTATCATTATCTGTTTCGGAGAATGTATCAACTTCTAAATATTTAATTAATGTTTTTAAATATGACTCTTTTGTATAGTCATTAGAATCAATAGATTGATTTGAAGCAGAATATTCATCATTAAGATTTGTTATCGTATAATCATAATTATAATATTGTTCAGAAGATTCTTCAAAATGTTCTCTTATTATATGTATACTATTTGCATCTTTTTGAATTTCGTATGATACATCATTTTCTTCAATAGATATTAAAGCAGAATTTGAATCAATAATATCAACATGATTATCTACAAGCTGCGTTTCATTAATTTCTAAATTTTGGTTATCATTTTCTGTTATTCCATCAGGAGTATTTGATAGTATTGTTTCTGTTGTATCAAATGGCTGAGGTTGTTCTTCTGTGGGGTCTGATTCTTCTCCACTCATTGAAAAAAGAATAACACCACTTAAAATAATTACAAGAATTAAAGTTACAATTAAACTTATTTTTTTAATATTCATGTTTTTATACTTATATATTATTTTCAACCTATAAATTATTAACGAATATCAAAGATATGTCTATTAACTTCTTTACATTAAAAAATATTAAGGACTGATATCAAATCTACTGTTTGAGTTCGCGCTGCGTTTCTGGTGCGATTGGCGCATTTTTCTTTGTAGATTCAATACTTGACCACTTGGATGAATCTGTATCTGGTGCATCTTCAAAGATACGTTCATCTGCTTCAATAAACTCATTCTTTTTATAAGACATGAGCCAAAGAGCAGCATGGTCATTTGGTGCGATACCATATGCCGTGAAGTGTGCTTCAATAAATTCATCACGAACACCAAACGACTTCCGAACATCATGTTTGTCAGGTCCATGACAGTGATTAATATTAGAACGAGGAGCCGTAAAGTCTCGAATATGTACGGATTCTGCAACTTCTGAAGCCATACTTGTCATTTCCTCGCCATTCAATACGACAGCCTCTGGTTCTGTTTCAACCGTGGGCTGAATATCCGTTTCAAGGTCTGTTTTAAATCCAGATTTTTCTTGTTGTACGCTCATATATTTATTCACCTACTAGGCAATTAAGTATTATAACTACTATAACTTAGGTGTTTTGATTTTGTAGTATTAAATTAATTCATATGCCACACAAACGATTCAATAACAGACCAAAAAGCATCATCATCAAGATGCTCTCTGTGATTTAATAACCACTGTGCTTTAGATATGAATTCAATTTCTCTCTCTGTTATTTGGAATTCTTCCCAACTAGTATCACATTGTGAACATACATTAACAACATTATTAAGTTCTTTTACCCCATTATATTTATAGACTTTTTGTTCAGAATTACACGTTGGACACATACATTCTTTTGTTTCTGAATCTGTTACGTCAATAGCGGTATCAAGCGGATAATAAACTTTTAATGGTGTATCTTTGTAATGATTAATGGTTTCTTCATCAACACTTAATTGTAAAAATTCTCTTGCTTTATCTGTTTCGGAAACCCCTGAACCACTTACACGATAAGAAGTTTGTTTTTCGATTTTACCTGTATCTAAGAATACGCGTGCATCCCATGTCAATAAGAATAGACCCATGATAGACCATCCTTCATCTTTTGGAATAATTTCACTTCTTGGGAATATGGATTCTGCTTTTCTAATAACGGGACGACGAACTTGATTTCTTCTAATTTCATTATAAATTTGTTTAAGTCTAGAATAATCAGACGGTGTATTTAATGCTTCGCTCACACCACGAAGAACATTTTCAGATTCACTTGGAGTATTCATTACAGGATATGGGTAATCATCAATCCAAATTTGGTATACACTATCATTATTTGTTGGTGCAATAGCAACAAAATCATCATCTTGTTCACTATCGGTTAAAATAATTCTTTCATTATCTGCATCAGGATGAAGTAACTCATACAACTCTTCATCATATAATAATTTATTTTTATATGTTGCAGGAACTTGTTTCAATTCATTATTGATTTTAACAAGATACATATTCCCCAATCTTTCGATAACTTCCGGCTTTGAATCGAAATATTCTTCTGACATGGTGATATTAAAATATATTATCTCTATTGTATTAATACTTGTGATGTGAATTGGTTTCTTAAAAATACCGTAAAACAAAGATTTCTTTATACTTAACATTTATAAATATATATTTTATATTTGTTTTATACTTAACATATATTTTTTGAAAGACGCCAACTTTATTTATAAGTACATCATATAATATAAATACTAAAATATCTATGACAAAAAATTCATATAAAAATGAAGTTTTAACAGAATTATCTGAAAAACGAACAAAAATAAAATTAAATGAATCGAATTCAAGAAATGGAGACACGTCAAATCATTTACATTGTAGTTGTCAAACGCACGCGCATGATTCTAAACTCCGTGAAGGAAATAAAATTTATGCCGTAATTATAAAACAAAATGAATCATGGGTTATTGATAATACAACATGTTGGCAATGTTCTGTCCGAAATATTGTTGAAAGAATAACAGATGATGTTCCAATTGCTATTGTTGAAGGAACATTAAAACAATTATCTGATGAAGAAAACAATGAATATTGTATTATGAATCCAAGAGTTTGGAATATAATGGTTCCACCAAATCAAAAGAAATAAAATCGAGAGACCATCCTATACAAACCTATTAAAAGTTGAATATATAGATTATTATATTGTACGTGTATTTGTATCACTCATAATCTGTATTGTATTTTCAATTGAATTTGATGGGTTAAATTTATCTGCATTTTCAGATATATATCTTGTATATTCTAATTTGTAACGTTCATTTTTTCTTTCCATGCATTTTGGACATATTAAATCATTATCAAAATTAATATGTTGATATTCTGGAAATGTTTTGGGAATTAAATCAACATCTTTTCTTAAAACATACAAATTACAACTTGGACATATTTTTATGGATGGTTTTTCCATCATTTATATAATAAATCTCATTATGTAAAAGTATTTCTGTATATTCTATAAACAGAATAAAATAATAACTATTAAATAAAGCCCTATATTATATAGAGTATGGAATATGAAATGACGTTTTAAATCCACGAGAAGGTCTAGATTATTATCTTAATGCACTTATGAGGGCATTAGATAATAATGACAATGTTATTGATTATGTTCAATATCATTCTCCAGAAACTCATTTTGATATTTTAGTTAAAAATTCAACAGAAAATATTGAAAATGAAGTACATCAATTTGATATGTCTCATTTTTACGACGTGACAAATATTGAAAAAACAAATCATGAATCTGAATTAGCTAAAAATTATGATGAAGGTTTACTTATTAGTATTGATATGATTAATCTAAATAAAAAGTGGTGTCCAATTCATCCTTTTGAAGTATATGAATCAGATAAATACGACGATATGTATGATGCATTATCTGATTTGTTCGGTGGTGAAAAAGAAAATTATATGTTTGAAAATACAGATTGGATTGAAAAAGCAATGAATCATTATCAAAATTAAACAAATTAAAATACTATTTTTAAATAGTAGTATTACTATACATTAATAGTAATATTATTTATTAATAATAGTAAATACTTTAAATAGTATAACTTTTAATCTATGATATAATATATTATATTATGTCTTTGTCAAATTTACTTACAAATTCAATTATGGATACAAATCTTGGAAAAAGTATTTCACCTTCAGGATTAACACCGGTTGGATTTGGATTAGACAGATTAGCATTTAGAATTGATGTAGGTCAATATCGTGGAAAAATATTAAAAATTGCAAAAGATAATAAAAAACTTCATTTAAAACAAAATCAAAATGAAATAAGAACATGGTTGAATGTTAAAAATACAGAATATGAAAAATATTTTTACCCGATAATTACAGAAGAATCAGATTTAAATAATTATACGTATCTTATAATGGAAGAAGCGTAAACAAATATTTCAATGAAAGAAGGTCAAAAAATAATATCAAAGTTAAAAGAAGGTAATATTCCTGTCACCGATGCGAGTAAAGGTAATTTTGGATATTATAAAAATGAAATTGTTATGATTGATTATCCATTTGGAAAATTTTAAATAAACCATATAATTATATATTTTTAAAATAAAATAAAAATAATGAATATATTCGTATTTGTTGCTTTGCTATCAGCAATATTTTATGCTATAAGTATAACATTAAAGAAGAGAGTATTTGTACAAACAAATATACCTGCATATAGCTTTTCATTATTTGAAACATTTGTTAATGTTCTATTTGGTATTTTTCTTATAATTATTTTTCAAGTTGAAATTATACAACATACACAAGCAACAAAATATCTTATACTAGCCGGAATAATTTACGGTATAACACTCATAATCTATTTTTATGCTCTTGAAAAAGATGATGCTGAAAGAATAAGTCAATTATGTAGTTTAGAAGCTGTTGTCACACCAATAATGGCAATTATAATATTAAATGAAACAGCATCCACAGAATCATACATAGGTGTTACATTTGTAATAATCGCATTATTATTACTATCTATTGAAAAAAACATTATAACTGTAATAAACAACATTAAAACATCTTTAATACCAATTGGAATCGCATTAATTCTTTGGTCACTAGATGATATACTCATTAAAATGTCATTAGAATTTGTTGATTTTGTATATGCTTACTTCTGGGTCCGAATAGCAAGTTTTATAACATTAAGTATATTATTTAGTATGAATTCTACAAGTAGAAAACAAATAAAAATAATATATAACAAATTAATAAATAAAAAATTATATTTATTTATCTGTGCTACAATATTTTCATCAATAGGAATGTTCTTAACAATAATAGCATTCAGTTTGGATAATCTATCTCTTGTCATACCAATCGTATCTTCATATTCTATTTTTGTAATTGTATTTATATATATTGAAGCAAAATTATTTGGAAATAAAATTGATTCTCAAGCACCATTATGGAAAAGAACCATTTCAGGCATAATGTTTATAATTGGTATTATTTTGATAACGTTTTAAAATCAAAATATTTAATACAATCAAAAATAATATATAATATAATGAATACTTATGATTCAATCTGTAAATATTTAATTTCACAAGAAGATTCATTTTCTTTAGATAATCTTCGTTCAATATCTTTCTCAGAAATTAAAAATAAAAAAGAAAATGACAAGTTAGAATTAACGGCGTATTGGAATGATAATTCGATAGAATATACAAAAACAAAAAGATATATTGTAAAAAAGTCAGATGATATATATGACTTATTAAATAACAGACTTCAAAAATTACGAAATAATATCACTGTTAATGAAGGATTTATAGAATATGTCCATGTAAATGAAAATATGGACGAAAATGAAATTGACTTTGTTGAAAATTATCCATTTTATACAAAAAATAATTATAAATATAGTTCAATGTCTTATATTAAATTAGAACAAAAACCAACAAAAAATATTTCTGATAAAATTACAAATTACATTCAAAAAGAATTACAAAAATTTGAAAAAGATATTGATAAAAATCAAATCGTAGAAATTGAATGTTTATACGATGATTTTGCAGAATGCGAATTAACTTCTTTACGTGGGCATGTTGTTACATCAAAACCTCATTTATACTTCGAAAACGTAAGTTCATTAGAAGAATATATTAATAAATCAGGAAAAGAAAAACAAAACAAATACAGAATATTTTACCGTATTGATGATTATGAAAAAGAAAATAAAAAACCTAAAGAATTTTCTGAAATGTTAGAACCACTTATGAAAGAAAAAATGAAAAAAATGGTAAATATAACTGGTGAATATATGTTTGAAGCTGAAACTATTGCCATCAATAATTACACTACATATCCAGAATATAAACCTGAATATATTGGATACACAGAATCTACAAATACAGAATATATATCATTTTACGTTAGACAACCATTTAATGAAATATAATAATACTATTAACGTAAAATATGGATAATTATAATTATCAAATTAGAATTTGTGAATCAACAAATGCAGAATTAAATACACATAACAAAAAATGCGTACAAAAACATACAGTACTAGCAAGAAAAACAAAAGAAGATGAACCGGGAGAATTTGCTTTCCAACATCCAAGAGGAATAAATGAAACAACATATGCTTTTAAAAATTATGTAGAAATGCGAAAAAATAATTATGTATTTCATGTGGACAAAATAATAAAATATCCAAATTAGATAAATATATAAGGTAACATTTTAAAACATAAAATATGCGTGATACAATACCAATTGGAACAATTGATTTTAACGTAAAAAATATTGAAGAAAATGATGTGCCAGAAATATTAAACAAAATTAGAGAAATAGATGGACTATATGTATATGAACAAGGACACAATGAAACATATACAATAGCAAAAGAAGAAAACTAATTAATTCATATAATTACCACATAATGTTAAATCATATTCATACTCATCAAATATAGAATCTTCTTTTTCATGATTTTCTGTATCAACATAATATGGTTTTCCATTATGTATCATAAACTTGCAAGAATCACGAGATGGCAAATGAATCATTTCACCCGTATCAGAAGTATCATTAACATAGTAAACAAACGCTTCATCATACTCAATATCTTCAACTAAAGATATCTTCGGAGTTGTTATAACGCCCGTACCAAAATTTGTTCCCACATCTATTACTTCACCATTCTTAATTATATTATAACCATACCAACTACCCATATATAATTATAATACGTTTATTAATATAAAACTATTCTTCAAACCCACGGTTGTAAAAATTCAGGTGCAGGTACAATACCAAGAACTATTCCAATAAGAAGTAATAAAACTATAAATAAAATAATTGAAATCATTATACTTATAACATTACCAACTAACGAAATAAGAAACTTTACAGGAAGTAAAATTAACCAAATTAACCATTTAATAGGTCTCTTTATAATTTTAATAAATGTATTAGACATATTAGTATAATCTAATCCAAACCTCTTGAGTTTTACGGAAATGAAATGGCGAAATAATCATATATGTACATATAAATAATATACATATGACAGATAAAAAACAAAATGCAATTGAAAGTCTTAAAATATTAATTATTATTTTGATTGTAGGAACAATAGCTGCATATATTTCAAACATGTATTATCAACCAACACAATTAACAACATTAATACCAGTAATAGGA
>SL_4KL_010_BRINEDRAFT_10000086_pt1 | contig 38350 bp, 31 predicted proteins | sample SodLak_010_BRINE_2_FD_10664 | JGI IMG/M metagenome (IMG submission 10664) | reverse complement strand
GAGCCGGTGCCGACCGAGCTTCGAGACTCCGACGACGAGTACGGCTGGTGGTCACTCGGCGGTGGTCACTACGTCATCCAGCACAACGAGTTCCTGACCGACCCCGATCGGCCGCTGTTTCTCCAGCCGCGAAACGAACTCCTCGCTCGCGGCGGTTCGCATCCCTCCGTCCAGGTCGCCTCCCATCTCCCCTTGATGCCGCTTTCGGTTCCGGACGGCGGACTCGAACTCAAGGAGAACGCCCGCGTCTCGACGCTCGTCCCGCTCGGCGCGCCGAGCGAGTGATCGCATCGCGGGCGGTGTCGTCGTGTCGGCCGATCGCTGTTGAAGAGCGCTGTACGCTGGCCGATCGATCAATCGGCCGTCCCGCCGACGATCGAGCCCGCCCCATCGCCCCGTCTCTCGTCGTCCGTCAAGTAACACTGTGGATCCGGTGCGAACAGGTCACCGGTATCTGCGAGCGCCCGAAGCCGGGAGCCACCGCGACAGATCGACTGGTACTGACAGTCCCCACACCGGCCCGTCAGGTGCTCCTCGCGGTTGCGAAGTGCACCAAGGAGCGGATTCGACTCGTCCTCCCAGATCTCGCCGAACGGCCGATCGCGGACGTTACCAAGGCTATACCCCTGCCAGAACTGGGTGAGGTGGACGTTCCCCTCGTAGTCGACGTCGGCGACCCGTTCGCCGGTCGGATCCCCGCCGTTCCGTTCGAGGTGGTCGTAGACGACCTGCGCTTTCGCCTCGCCGAACGTTTCGCGGGCGTACTCGACGAGGAAGGCGGCATCGGCGTAGTTGCCGACGAGCAGCGTCTCGATCTCCTCGCCGCGATCGTGGTACTCGAGGGTCAGTTCACACAGTCGCTCGACCGCCGCCCGCTTTTCGGTCGCCGAGAGATCCAGGTCGGCGATGTCGGCACCCCGGCCGCCGTAATCGAGATGGTAGAAACAGAATCGATCGAGGCCGACGTCGGCGAGGAGCTCGACGACGGCTTCGAGATCTGCGGCGTTGGCCTCGGTGATCGTGTACCGCAGGCCGGTCTTGAGTCCGGCGTCGAGGCAGTTCTCGATGCCACGGACGGCTGCATCGAACGCGCCCTCCTCGCCGCGGAACTCGTCGTTTCGCTCCGGAAGGCCATCGACGGAGATGCCGGCGTACTTGAGACCGACATCCCGTAACGCAGCGGCTTTTTCCGGAGTGATCAGGGTCCCGTTCGAGGAGAGGACGGGCCGCAGGCCGAGGTCGGCTGCGTAGTCGACGAGTTCGACCAGATCGTCCCTGACAAGGGGTTCGCCACCCGAAAAGAGGATGACTGGAGCGCCGTAGTCGGCCAGTTGTTCGAGAAAGGCTTTGGCCTCGGCCGTCGAAAACTCACCAGCGCCGGCTTCGAGATCGGCCCCGGCATAACAGTGTGAACAGTAGAGGTTACATCGACGGGTCGTGTTCCAGACGACGACCGGCCGTCGTTGTTTCTCCTCGGTGATCTGGGGTTTCGAGGAGCCCTCGGCTGCGTCATATCGCAGCCCATCACCCTCGGCGTCGAGGTCACAGAGGAGTTTGCTGATCGAGATCATGACTCTCTCACCCGTGGCGTGTCCGCCGTTTCCTCGTCGATGTGGGGCTCGTCGCTCCCACGATCGTCGGCGTCGGACGCAAGTCCCCTCACGGAGTAGCGATCGACCTCGGCGGCCGGACAGCACCAGATATCGACGGCATCCCGACCGAACAGCCGCGACGCGTGTTCGTGGGCCTCCGCCCCGCTCGCGGCGGCGACGCTCCCGACGTGATACATCGGCTCACCTGCCTCCTGTCGGACGAACAGCTCCCACTGCGGGGTCGGATTCCCTCGATTCCCGCTCTCGATCGGCGTTCGATGTTCCTTCTCGACCATACGTGTGTGTTCGAAACCGGGTCGAAGGGCATTCTGCCAACTCCCAGCAGGTGGGAAGTTCTCGGCCCCAGGGCCGAACACGTCGCCCTGCGTTCCCCGATACCGGGAAGAACGGCGATCGTCTTGGGGTAAGACGCACGATCCGGACAGTATGGCCCTCGTCAGTTCGACTCGTCCGATCGGCCGTTCGTGCTCATCTATGGAGCTCACGCAGGCCTGTGCGCTCGCGTGCAATACACTGTCGAGCCGATGGCTTCGTCTTCGTCAGTCACACGAGCGAGGTCTTCCCATCGGGCTTCCTGCCGGAGTCGGCCGGCAACGTCCGCGATCGGCCGATTGCCGACATCTATCGGAACACACCACTGTTCGAGTCGCTTCGCGATCGCGACCGGTTCAGCGGCAAGTGTGGCGCGTGTCCGTACCGATCGATCTGTGGCGGGAGCCGATCGCGGGCGTTTGCCCACACTGGCGATCCCCTCGCGAGCGATCCGCTCTGTCCGTTCGTTCCAGAGGGCTACGACGGGACGCTTCCATGGGAACGAGGAAGCGATCGCGACACTCCAGTTGCGGAGTGACAGGCATCCGTTGACCGCTGGAGGCGATCGGCCGTCACCGGCCACCGACGGCCGGTCCATCACCGACCCGGTCCCGACGAGTCACCTGAAAAATCGGTTTCGGCTCTCGCCACCGGGAGACCAGGGCCGCTACTCCAGGACGACCAACGTATCGCCCATGTCGACGCTCTCGCCTTCTTCGATCGCGATTTCAGACACCGTGCCGCCACGCGAGGCGACGATATCGTTTTCCATCTTCATCGCTTCGAGCACGACCAGAACGTCGCCAGACTCGACCTCGTCGCCCACGTCGACGGTGATTTCGAGGATCGTTCCTTGCATCTCGGCGTCGACGGTCTCGCCCTCGCCTTCGACCGCTGCCGTCCCGGAGCCGCCCCCGGAGCTGCCGGCGGGCTGTGGCGGGCTGGCAGCCTGGCCACTGCCGCCGTCGCCGCCGGCCGGGATCGCCGGCGCACCGTGTTCTTCCAGCTCGACCTCAAAGCGCTTGCCGTTGACTTCGACGGTGAACTCTCGTTCGACGGATTCGTCGTCTTCGCTCGTGCCGTCACCGGTCTCACCGCCCCACTGGGCCTGGGCTTCTTCGATGCGGCTCTCGTCGAGTTCTTCGTCCAGGTACTTCGTCGTGTGCGTGCTTTCGACGAACCGCTTGTCCGTCAACATCAGCCGGTGGAAGGGGATGATCGTTGGAATCCCCTCGATATCGTACTCTCGGAGTGCCCGAAGCGATCGCTCGATACATTCGTTGCGGTCTTCGCCCCAGACGACCAGCTTCGCGATCATCGAATCGTAGTCGGTGACGAGTTCGTCTCCCTGCCGGAGCGCGTCGTCCATTCGGACGCCGATCCCGCCAGGGGGGTCGTACGTTTCGAGCGTCCCGCCGGTCGCGGGTGCGAAATCGTTGGCAGCGTTCTCGGCGTTGATCCGGAACTCGATCGCGTGGCCGTCGACGGTGACGTCCTCCTGTGCGAAGTCGAGTTCCTCGCCCGCGGCGATCTGCAGCTGGCGTTTGACGATGTCGATCCCCGTGATTTCCTCGGTGACCGTGTGTTCGACCTGNATACGGGTGTTGACCTCGAGGAAGTAGAAGTTCGCATCGGGACCGAGCGGTCCGTCACGGCCCGGCTCTTCTTCGACGAGGAACTCGACGGTGCCGGCGTTGGTGTAGTCGGCTGCGGCGACGCCGCGGCGGGCGGCCTCGCCGATTTTCTCGCGGAGTTCGTCGGTCAGTGCCGCCGAGGGACCCTCCTCGATGACCTTCTGGTGGCGCCGCTGGAGCGAACAGTCACGCTCGCCGAGATGGCGGACGTTCTCGTGCTCGTCGGCGACGATCTGGACTTCGATGTGGCGGGGCTTCTCTAAGTACCGCTCTAGGTACACCGAGTCGTTGTCGAAGTACGCCTCGCCCTCGCGTTTTGCACTGTCGAGTTGGTCTTCGACCTCGCTTTCGTCCCAGACGACTTTCATCCCGCGGCCGCCACCGCCACCTTCGGCCTTGATGGCGATCGGGTAGCCGTGTTCTTCGCCGAAGGCCTCGACCTCTTCGGGCTCGGTAACCGGCTCGGTCGTCCCCGGAACGATCGGCACGCCGGCCTCGCTCATGATATTTCGGGCCTTGGTCTTCTCGCCGAGTGATTCCATTGCTTCGGCTGATGGGCCGACCCAGGTAATCCCCTCGGCGTCCTCGACTTTGCCCGCGAACTCGGCGTTCTCGGCGAGAAAGCCGTAGCCTGGGTGGATCGCGTCGGCGTCGGCTTTCCGTGCCGCCTCGATGACTGCCTCGTGATCGAGATACGAGTCCGCCGCGCGCGCCGGACCAACGTTGTAGGCCTCGTCGGCATAGCGGACGTGCCCCGAGTCTTTGTCTGCCTCGGAGTAAACCGCCACTGTGCCGACGTTCAGCTCTTCACACGCTCGCATCACTCGAACAGCGATCTCCCCACGGTTTGCCACGAGAACCTTCCGGAACATTCCTGTTGAAACCGTCACGGGGACGGTACCTTACTTTTTCGCAAGGATATTCGTTGCCGATCGACCCACAACCGGTGCTGGACGATGTCGGGAGTGGTAAAGACGCCGACCACGGGTCGGGGGACCCGTGGAACTCTCGCTGTTCTCTTTAGAACCGATCGGTCCGCCCCGCAGCACTCCAGGGGTTCGTCGGCGCATCTCGGGGAACGCGGACCGTCTGACGTTGCTGGGCCGTGACTCGGCCAGCAAACGACCAGCGCTTGTCGTCCCACGTCTCCTCGCCCGCCGCCGCAGCTGTTGCGGCTGCGAGCGCGTGATCGTGGAGATGTGCGCCGACGGCGGCGGCGATCGCCGCAGCTTCCGCTTCGGTCGCGGTTTCTGGAATCTCGAGATCGATCGCTGGTGGCAAGGGCCCTGGGTGGGTGTCCGTGCCGTCCGGCGCCGACTCAGCGGTGTCGGTCACGTCCGCCCGTTCCTGTGATGCCATGGTTACAGTGGGATGTTGCCGTGTTTCTTGTCCGGGTTGTCCTCGCGTTTCGTCTCGAGCATCTCCAGATCGTCGATCAGCCGCGGGCGCGTCTCCGTCGGCAGGATGACGTCGTCGAGAAAGCCCTTGTCCGTCGCCGTGTAGGGGTTTGCGAACTCTTCGCGGTACTCCTCGATGAGTTCATCACGGAGTTCGTCGGGGTTGTCCGCTTCGGCGAGTTCGTTTCGATAGAGGATGTTGACCGCACCCTGTGGCCCCATGACGGCGATCTCGGCGGTCGGCCACGCGTAGTTGACGTCCGCACCGAGATTCTTCGAGGCCATCACACAGTAGGCCCCACCGTAGGCCTTGCGCGTGATGACTGTCAACAGCGGCACCGTCGCCTCAGCGTAGGCGTAGAGCAGTTTCGCCCCGTGGCGGATGATCCCGCGGTGCTCCTGGTCGGTCCCGGGCATGTACCCTGGCACGTCGACCAGCGAGACGATCGGAATATTAAACGAGTCACAGAAGCGGACGAACCGCGACCCCTTCATCGAGGCGTCGACGGTGAGCGTACCCGCGTTGACGCGTGGCTGGTTCGCGACGATCCCGACCGATCGCCCGTCGAGGCGGGCAAAGCCGACGACGATGTTCTTCGAGAAGTTCTCGGCGACCTCGAAGAACGACCCCTCGTCGACGACGGAGTCGATCACGTCGATCATGTCGTAGGGCTTCTGTGGACTGGCGGGAACGATGTCCTCCAACTTGTCGTCGCGGCGATCGGGGTCGTCCCAGGGCTCGACGCGGGGTGGGTCCTCGACGTTGTTCTGGGGGAGATACGAGAGGAGGCGTTTGATATCGTCGAGTGCCTGCTCTTCGGTCTCACAGGCGAACTGGGCGACACCGGTCTTGCCGGCGTGGGTCATCGCACCGCCGAGTTCTTCGTGGGTGACCTCCTCCCCGGTGACGGTCTTGGTGACGCCGGGACCGGTGATATACATGTGGCTCGTGTCTTTGACCATGAAAATGAAGTCGGTGATCGACGGCGAGTAGACCGCGCCGCCGGCACAGGGGCCCATGATCCCTGAAATCTGAGGGACGACGCCGCTTGCTTCCTGATTTCGGCGGAAGATCTCGGTGAAGCCGGCGAGACTTTTGACACCCTCCTGGATGCGCGCACCCGCGGAGTCGTTGAGGCCGACGATTGGCGCGCCCATTTCCATCGCCATATCCATGACCTTACAGATCTTTTCGGCGAAGACCTCACCGAGCGAGCCGCCAAAGACCGTAAAGTCGTGGGCGAAGACGAAGACGGTTCGACCGTTGACTTCGCCATAGCCCGTGACGACGCCGTCGCCCGGGATTTTCTTTTCTTCCATTCCGAACTGGCTCGTCTGGTGGGTCCGAAGCTGGTCGAACTCGGTGAACGTGTCGTCGTCGAGGAAGTAGTCGATCCGCTCGCGGGCGGTCATCTTCCCCTTGTCGTGTTGTTTCTGGATTCGGTCCTCACCGCCGCCGAGGCGAGCCTCCTCCCGTAGCTCTTCGAGCTCGCCGATCCGTTCTTCCATCGTCATGGCTGTCCCCTCCAGGTGGTGCTCATCAAGCGGAAGAACGATGACGTAAATGAAAAACGTTCTGCAATCCGAATTAAATATGATGTATACGTCTCCGACCGATTCGGTTCTGTCGAGCGTCAGTTGCGTGGCTGGATGCGACTGGCTGACTGTTCTCTAGTCCATCAATAACCCCATTAGAAATATATAATTATGCATTATTATCACAATTAGGTTGAAAATACCTGCATAATACACATCAAAACTTTATATATGTAAATATTTTATCGTCCACGTATGGTACGGGACCTCAGCAGACGAAGGGTGCTTGCTGGAATCGGTGCAACTGGGGCGCTGTCGGTCGCCGGCTGTCTCGGTGAGGACGTAGACGCCGATGCAATGGTGGGGACGTTGTTGCCAGTGACCGGTGATCTGGGTGACCTCGGAGCGCCGATCAGGGATGCTGCGATTCTTCCGGAGACCCAACTCGAAGACGAAGGCGTCGAGTTTACGATCGACATCCGACAGGAGGATACTGAAACCGAACCCGAAGTCGGGATCAGCGGAGCACAGGCACTGGTCGACGCTGGCTATCCATCGATCACGGGTGCCGCGTCGTCGTCGGTTACGATCGCGGTCGCCGAAGACGTATACATGCCAAACGAGGTCGTCGGGATCTCGCCGGCGAGTACGTCGCCCGAGATCACCGATATGGACGGCGACTACCTGCTTCGGACCTGTCCGAGCGACGCCTGGCAGGGTGATGTCATGGCAGATATCGCTGCTGACGAGGGGGTCGAGACCGCAGCGACGTTCTTCCTGAACAACGACTACGGACAGGGACTGAACGACTCGTTCGTCGAGAGCTTCGAAGACGAGTTCGATGGCGAGATCCTCGAAGAAGTCGCGTTCGAGCCCGAACAGCCGTCTTACGACTCCGAACTCGAGTCGGCACTCGGGGACGAGCCGGAGCTGTTGATGATCGTCGGCTATCCGGACAGCGGCGAACAGATCTTCAGAGACTTCTACGCTGATTTCGATGATGGGACGACCATCATGGTGCCGGACGGCCTCCAGAGCAACGATCTGCCGGGCGACGTCGACAACCCGATGGAAAACGTCCTCGGGACGGCGCCCTCCGCCGTCGGGCCGGGCAACGACGCGTTCACCGAGTTGTACGAAGATGAGTACGGAACCGACCCCGGTGTGTTCAACGCACAGGCCTACGACGCAACGGCTATTCACATCCTCGCACAGCTGAGCGCCGACGACCTCTCCGGATCCGCAGTCAGCGACCAGATTCGCGAGATCGCAAACCCCAACGGCGAGGTGGTCGACCCGGAGAACCTTGCGGAGGGGCTCGAAATGGCTGCCAACGGGACGGAAATCGAGTACCAGGGAGCGTCAGGCGAGGTCGTTTTCGACGAGGACGGCGACCTCGAAGCGGTCACGTACGACATCTTCGAGTTCGATATGGACGGCTACGACGTCATCGAACAGTACGAGTTCTGACGACGACCCGGCCGTTCTCATCGTCGGTGTCGGCCGCTAAGAGTCGGGGTTTGCTGTCAGCTGCCGAGAATTTCATCGTAACTATCAGCCATAGTAGCTCCTCAGCGTCCGATCGCCATCACTAGCCATATCAGCCCCCGAGGAAGTCCTGTCGGACCTGCTCGTCGGCGAGTAGCGCGTCACCGCTGTCTTCGTACCGGTTCTGGCCCTGAACGAGCACATAGCCCCGATCGCATCGCTGCAACGCTTCGATCGCGTTCTGTTCGACGAGCAAGACCGCAGTGCCGTCGTCGTTGATTTCGTCGATCCGATCGAACATGTCGTCGACCAGGTCGGGTGCCAGCCCGGCACTTGGCTCGTCGAGCAACAGGAGCTCCGGGTCGAGCATCAGTGCACGCCCCATCGCCAGCATCTGCTGTTGGCCGCCGCTCATATTCCCTGCCGTCTGGTCGCGTCGCTCCTCGAGGATCGGGAACCGATCGAAGATCTGCTGGAGCCGATCTTCGGGGACCTCGTCGAGAATGTAGGCCCCCATCTCAAGATTTTCGATGACCGACAGCGAAGAAAAGACGTTGTCACTCTGGGGGACGTAGCCGATCCCCGTTCTGATGATATCTTCGGGCCGGTACTCCTGGATTTCCTCGCCGTCGAACGTGATCGTCCCGCCAAAATAGGAGGTCAGCCCGAAGATCGACTTCATAACCGTCGATTTCCCGGCCCCATTGGGGCCGACGACCGTCACGTACTCGCCGCTCTCGACCGTGAGATCGACATTATCGAGGATCTGCAAATCACCGTACCCAGCGTCAAGTTCCGAGACATCGAGCAGCGTCACGAGAGCTCACCACCGAGGTAGGCCTCGATAACTGCCTCATTTGACGTGATCGCCGCCGGTGGTCCTTCAGCAAGCACCTGCCCCTGGTGCATGACGATTACGTGTTCACAGTTGTCCATAATAACGTCCATATCGTGCTCGACGAGCAGGAACGTGTAGCCTTGCGCCCGAAGTTCGTGGATGTGGTCCAGCAGTTTCGTTTCGAGCGAGGGGTTGACCCCTGCCATCGGTTCGTCCAACAAGAGCATCTCGGGATCGGTCAGCAATGCCCGGGACAGTTCGAGGAGCTTTCGCTGCCCACCAGAGAGGTTCCCCGCGTACTCGTCCGCGAGATGGTCGATTTCGAAGAACTCCAGCATCTCCCAGGCCCGATCTCGGAGCTGTTCTTCCTGTTCGACGACGCCTCCGCGGACGATCGGCATAACAGACCGCCACAGTGACTCCCCGAGTTGCCCTTTGGGTGCAAGCATCATGTTCTCGAGGACGGTCATCTCGGGAAGTTCGCGAGCGATCTGGAACGTCCGAACCAGGCCCTGGTTGGCGACCTGATGTGGGTCCCGGCCCGTGATGTCGGTATCTTCGAAACGGATGACCCCGACGTCCGGTTCGTGGACGCCAGTGATACAGTTGAACGTCGTCGATTTTCCGGCCCCGTTCGGGCCGATCAGTCCCGTGATGGTGCCGCGTTCGACCGCGAAACTCGCGCCGTCGACGGCGACGATCCCACCGAACCGTTTTCCGAGGCTGTCGACCTGCAAGATCGGCGCGTCGATGGAGCGGCGATCGGTCGTCTCACCCGTCGTGTCGTCGCCGGTCACGGCGTCGGCCTGTCGTCCGGATTCGGGCTCGATGTCACGCATCGGTCTCACCGCCCTTGGACTGTTCAGGGTGGTTGTCATCGCCTGGCCGCCCGGGTGGGGTGCCACTGCCTGAGTGCCCAGGTGGGGTGCCACCGTCGGCCGCTGTCGGCCGACGAGAGAGATCCGTCGCGGCCGCAATCTCTTTGCGATGTCCGAGCAGGCCATCGGGTTTCCAGATCATCAACAGGACCAGAACGACGCCAACGAAAATAAACCGGATCTCGTCGAGCGTGCCGATGAAGTAGCCAAACAGCGGGAGTGGATCGCCGCTCCCGAGTGCGACGAACGCATCGTAAATCGTCTGCGGGGAGCGGACCCGTAGATTGGCCCGGACGATCGCTCGGATAAATCGCGGCCCCTCCCAGAGGAACGCGGCGAAGGCGAAGCCGCCGACGACGCTCCCGGTGTTCGATCCGGCACCGCCGACGATGAGTGCGACGAAGATGTAGAACGTCACGATCGGCATGAAGCTATCCGGGCTAACTAGACTTCGACTCCCCATCCAGAGGATCCCCGCAAGCCCCATCAGCGCACAGCCGACCATGAAGACCGTAATCTTGACGCGATCGGTGTTTTTGCCGAGCGAACGCGTCGCGAGTTCGTCCTCTCGAATCGCCTTCAGGATGCGTCCGAACGGTGAGTAGGCGATCCGCGTCAGGAACGCATAGAACAGGATGACGAACCCGATCAACACGCCGGTGTAGAGTCCGCCCTGGATGACCGACGGCTGAACGCCGACTGCTCGGCCGATCGTAAACAGGAGCTCACCGATCGCACTGATTCCGGGTCGATCGAGCAGCCACGGGATCACGCTGTCAACGGGGGTGTACCGGATTCCGCGGCCACCGCCAGTGCCGTACTCGGTCCCGCCGATTTCGAACGAGCGGAGACTTCCCGAGAGGAGTGCGAGACGGATAATCTCCGAGAGACCGAGCGTGACGATCGCAAAGTAGTCAGCCCGGACTCGCAACGCCGGGAGTGCAGCAATAAAGCCGACGAGGGCAGCGGCGATCATTCCACCGATGATTCCGATCGGGATGGGGAGCCCGAGTCCGGCTGGAGAGCCCTCCGGCGAGGCAGTCATGATCGCCATCGTGTAGACGCCGACGGCCATGAAGCCGGCAACGCCGATGTTGAACAGGCCGGTGTACCCCCAGTGGAGGTTGAGCGCGAGCGCAACGAGCGCATAGACGGCGGCGAAGAAGGTTACCCGCCGGAGGAAGCCGACGGTCTCGTTGATGCCGACCCCGGTCAGTAAACCAAGCACAGCAAAGCCGAGATACGTCGCGCCAACGATCTTGGCAATGAGTACCAGATCCGTCCGCCACTGCGGACGGATCGTCGTTTCGTCGGTATCCGGAACCGCTCCAGTCCGGTCGTCTTCGGGATTGGTGCCGGGATCGCTCATGCCGTTTTCACCCCGGTGAACAGGCCATCAGGCCGGAAAATCAATACCAGGATCATTAGCATGAACGCCGCGGTTTCGTTTAGATCCGAGGGGATCCAGACCAGCGACAGGTTGATCGTCAGCCCAATCACGAGCGAGCCCGCAAGCGCGCCATAGATCGAGCCGATGCCGCCGAGGATGACCGCAGCGAAGATCAACAACAGGAGGAACCAGCCCAGGTTGATCGTGATCTGCCCGCGATCGAGGATGATAAGATAGCCTGCGACACCAGCCAGCCCCGAGCCGATCACCCACGTCGCGAAGATCACTCGCTCGGTCGGGATGCCGGTAATGAGTGCGAGATCCTTGTTGTCCGACATCGCACGCATCGATTTGCCGAGTTTCGTGTACTGTAACAGCAGGTGGACGCCGACGATCAACGAGAGTGCTGCGATCACCAACGTCGCCTCGTGGAGGTTAACAGTATCAACCGGCACAACGCCAGGAGTCTCCCACTGGGGTGCCGACGCAACGACACCCCGTGTTTCGGTCGTATAAAACAGCGCGATCAGATATCGCAGCGCCAGCGCGACGCCGACGCTGGCGATCAACAACGGGATGCCCCCGGCATCTCGAAGCTGTCTGTAGACCAGACGATCGATCGCCAGCGCAACGAGAATCGTTACGACTGCAGCGACGACGAGTCCGGCGACGATCGCCAACGGTGCCGAAAGCACTTCCATCTCCATCATGCCGGGCTGTGCACCCCCGTCAGCACGAAGCAAGAGCCGACTGCTCAGGTCCGCCACACCGATCCCACCGATCAAATAGGCGACCGTCCATCCCGAGAAGGCACCAGTCGTTAGCAGATCGCCGTGTGAGAAGTTCGCAAATCGCAGAATACTGTACGTCATCGACAGCCCGATTGCGGCGAGCCCGATATACAGCGAGTCCACGAGTCCGTTCCAGATGTATGCCCACAGCCGGCCGATCGGCAGTTCACCGACGGCGACCAGTCGGACGAGATCGAGGATGAGAAGTACGATCCCCAGCAAGAGAACTCCCCCAAACAGTTCCTGGACTGTCAGGTCTGCAATCTTCTCCCGTACGTTACTACCATCCATCATCTCAGATGATACTGTCCGTGTAGATATAGTTCAGGAAAGACCGTTATTCAGTACTGTTTCGACTGTTTTTCAAGAGTATTCATAAAGAAAACGAATAAGTATTGTCGTCCTTATTCATTGTCACGACGACTGGTGAGAGCGGTCAGGGACCGCGAAAAAGTTGTCAGTTGCAGTAGAATATATTCGTCGTCTCGGAAAGTACTTGCGACTGGACTTTTAGATTCGTGCTATGAAACAGCGTGAGACATGGGCAACACGAACAGGCTTCATTTTGGCTGCAGTCGGAAGCGCAGTCGGGCTCGGAAACATCTGGCGATTCCCCTTCGTCACAGGAGAAGGCGGCGGAGCAGCGTTCCTGCTTGTCTATCTGCTATTCGTCGCACTGATCGGGTTTCCAGCGATCCTGGCCGAGTTCGTCATCGGTCGGAAAACGGAGTTGAACCCCGTGGGCGCACTGATGGAACTGGGCGGCACCGGCTGGAAGTACGTCGGCGGAATCTTCATCCTCACCGGGTTCGTGATCCTCTCGTTCTACAGCGTTGTCGCCGGCTGGTTCACCCGCTACTTCCTGGAGGGCTTTCGCGGGAGTTACGGGAGTCTCCTCGCAGGGTACGAGGGCGCTGCAGCCGAAGCCGGAGAGCCGGAGGCGGCCATCATGTTCGCCGACCTGTCGACCGGCCTCGACGCGTTCGTCTTCCACACGCTGTTCATGGCGGTGACGATCGGCGTCGTCGCGCTCGGCATCCGCCGCGGGATCGAACTTGCGGTGAAAGTGATGGTGCCGGCGATCGTCCTCTTGCTCGTCGGGATGGCCGTCTGGGCGTTTACACTCCCAGATGCCGGCGCAGGCTACGCCTACTACCTCTCGCCGGAGTTCAGCGTCGTTGCCGAGAACTGGACGACGCTCCTGCCGGCGGCCGCAGGACAGGCGTTTTTCACCCTTTCACTCGGGATGGGCGTCATGATCACCTACGCATCCTATCTCGGTGAGGACCGAAACCTGGGCAGAGACGGCACGGCGATCATCGGCTTTGACACCGGAATCGCGTTCCTGACTGGCCTCGTCGTCTTCCCAGTTTTCTTTGCCGCGGGAATCACCGAACCGGGCGAGGGTGGCGCCGGTGCGATTTTCATTTCGATGACGGAGGCGTTTGCGACGATCAGTGGCGGCCACCTCATCGGACTGCTCTTTTTCGGAACAGTCATGATCGCCGCCCTTTCGAGTGCGATCTCGTTGCTCGAAGTCGTGACGGCGTACGTTATCGACGAGAAGGGCATCGATCGATGGAAGGCGGCACTGGGAATGGGCAGCGTCATCTACGTACTCGGCGTGCCGGTCACCTACGACCTGATCTTCCTCGATCTGCTCGATGGCTTCGCTGACGGCATCCTGCTGGTGTTTGGCGCGCTTATGCTCGTCCTCCTCGTTGGCTGGATCGCCCCGGCGTTCGCCGTCCAGGAACTCGAAAAGGGGATCGGCGACCTCGGCTCGCTGGGCGAGGCGTGGCTCTGGGCGATTCGCGTCCCGGTCCTCGTTGTCCTCGTTATCACCCTCTCGCTTGGGGTTCTCGAATACGTCGACTTCCTCACCGGTCCGTTCGCCGACTGGATCGGCGAGAACGTGTAGCTGCTGCCGATCGCTCAGAATACGCTGACGAGGAGTGTGCCGACGCCGGCGATCGCGAGGACCACGCCGGCTCCCTTCGTCACCCAGACCCGATCACTCGTATCGATCGTCTCCTCGTTTTCAAGCGGTGCCATCCCCTGTCGGTGCTGGGCGGCGACGATCGCCGGTGCGTACCGAACCCCAGCGAGACCGACCGTGATCAGGACGACGCCAGCGACGGTGAGAAACATCGATCCGGACGTTACAGGCCGATTTCTCGGCCGATGACGAGCTGTTGGATCTCGCTTGTCCCTTCGCCGATCTCCATCAACTTGGCGTCGCGGTAGAATCGCTGTGGGGCGAAATCGGTGGTGTAGCCGTAGCCCCCAAGCACCTGAACGGCGTCTTCTGCGACCTCACGGGCGGCCTCACTGGCGTCGAGTTTCGCGAGTGCGGACTCCCTGGTGACCGACTCGCCCTGATCGTAGCGGTGGGCTGCCCGGTAGGTGAGCAGTCGTGCCCGCTCGGTCTTGCGGTGCATGTCGACGATCGTGTCCCGAATCGCATCGAATTCGGCGATCGGCTGGCCGAACTGCTCGCGTTCGGTGCTGTAGGATTTTGCGTGGTCGTAGGCACCCTGTGCCAGCCCCGTCGAGAGCGCGGCGATCGAAATTCGGCCGCCGTCGAGGGTCTGTTTCGTCTGCTCCCAGCCCTCGCCTTCTGCGCCGAGCAGGCGATCTTCGGAGAGTCGGACGTTGTCGAGTTGGATCTCACAGGTCGGCGAGGCGTTGAGCCCCATCTTCTCCCAGATCGTCGTCACCTCGAAGCCGTCGTCCTCGCGGGGGTCGACGATGAACGTCGAGATCCCGTCGTAGCCGGCATCGGGATCGGTGACGGCCTTGACGAGGATCGAGCCGGCCTCGCTTGCGTTCGTAATGAACTGCTTGGTGCCGTTCAAGACCCACTCCTCGCCCTCCTTTCGAGCCGTCGTGTCCATGTCCGAGGCGTCTGAGCCGCTGTCCGGTTCGGTCAGCGCCCAGCCACCGAGATACTCACCCTCTGCGAGCGGGCGGAGCCACTCGTTTTTCTGTGCTTCGCTGCCGAACAGTTCGATCGGCTTTGCGGCCAGTGAAACGTGGGCGACGTAGGAGAGCCCGATCGCGCCGGAGACCCGCCCGATCTCCTCGGCGACGAGTGCGTACATGAGCGTATCGCCCCCGAGGCCGCCATAGGCGTCGTCGATCGGGACGCCGAGCATATCCAGAGCGGCGAGCTGATCGAAGATCTCCTCGGGAAACCGGTGATCGTCTTCGATCTTCTGGGCGATCGGCTCGATCTCCCGCTGACAGACGTCTCGGACCGTCTCCCGGACCATCCGATGCTCGTCGGGCAGGTCGAAGTCCATATGCAATACGTGCCGGCGCGGAGGTTAAACGCACCGCCGGTCTCTCAACCGGCGATCGGGCCGGTGGCCGCTCCCTGCTCTGGATCGGAGTCCGGGCCTCGACGGAGATGTTCCTTGGGAGAACTATCCAGCCTACCAGCCGCGATCGGTGTCGTCGCGATCGTCAGTATCGTCGCGGTCGGTCGTCTCATCTCGATCGTCGGTGTCGTCGCGGTCGTCCGTGTCGCCCCAGTCCCACGGATCGTCATCGTCGACGTCAGAATGCCACAGATCGTCATCGTCGACGTTAGAATCCCACGTCTCTGACTCGTCGGCGCCCCAGCGACCGTCGGGGACGTCCCGATCGTCGGCCCGCTCCCGTTCAGTTTCGCGCTCGGGTGTGGGTTCGCCGCCGTCCGATCGGATCTCGCCACGTTGCTCAGGGATCAGATCGAGGTCGGCGTTCGTATCGCCGAGCAACAACAGCGCGTAGTACTGGAAGTATGATCGGATGGGCATCCAGACGATTCCATAGAACAGGGCGTAGGTGACGACCGCGAGAAGGCCGATCGGAACGAGGAGGAACAGACCCACCTCACCGAGTGCGAACGCGAGGAGTCCGAGGATGACGAACGGGACGGCCAGCAACAGCCCGCCGAAAACGAGCACGAACCCGACGCCGATCTGCGCGACGACGATGAGGATCCAGGCAAGCAACAGATAGACGACGTACTCGGTCCAGTTCGCGGTGAACGTCCCCCAGAAGCGTCGCCAGCTGCTGAGGACGCCGCGGTTCTCGAGGAGCATAATCGGTGCGACGAACTCGGAGGTAAACCGCATCACGATCGCGTACAGTCCGTAGACCACAAACGCAAGGAGGCCTGTCAGCAACGCGACCTCGGCGACCGCCTCGATGGTGCCCGTCGTCAGGTAGACAGACGCCGCCGGACCGAACACGATCGAAGCGGCGAGCACGCTGACCACGAGCCGAAAGCCGAACAGTCGGAGGCCGCGGCCGAGGTTATTTCGGGTATACCGTCTCACACGAACCTCCGTTCTCTGTAATGACTCGACGAAGACGAACTCCATGATCGCGCCGACAATCGCGAACAGGAGCCAGAGCAACACCAACGCGCCAGCGATGATCCCCAAAAACAGGAAGAAGTCCGCCGGCAGCTCCTCGAGTGCCATGTCGACCTCGGGCTGGGCGCCGGGATCTTCGGCGAACGTGCCGAGGTCACCACCCGGCAGTGTCGGTCCGCCAGTCCCAATTCCGACGACGAACAACACCACGATCGAGAGCTTGAGCCACGTCCCCGCCCGAACAGGTGTCAAGAAGTTCCGTGTCGCGTCGATCGCATCACTGAGATCGTCGACAGCGTCCATAGTGGTTGGACTCTCGCATGCGATCGTCAAAATAACACTGTTTCGCGCTGCGAGGCGTTCGTTCCGGAGGGCGTCTCGGCTGATCGGCGACGGACCAGCCGATCGACATCTCGGGGTCGCGACAGTTCGGGAGGCATTTAACCCCCAACGCCCTCACTCCGTGATATGGATATCCGCCAGCTCGCTCGAGGCAGCGTCGAGTGGGACCGTATCGAGCGAGTCATCCGAACGCTGGCGGAGCGCCACGGCCGCGAAGAAGTCCGCGTCGAGTTTCTCGACGCCGATAACTGGCTGTCGACGCCGTGTGTCATCGACGACGAGTGGTTCGTCAAAATCGTCTCCCGCCAGAACGCGCTGGTTCACGCCGTGTTGACCACCGGGCGAAACGTCGGGGCCGTCACCTCCGGGACCGGGGGCTTTTTCGGCCGATTCGATACGCCCCGCGAGATGGTCGAACACGAGTACGAGGCGACCGAGCGGATGCGCGAGATCGGGATCAACGCCCCCCAGCCGATCGAGGCCTTCGAGGTCAATGGACTGGGCGTACTCGTCCTCGAGTACCTGCCGGAGTTTCAGTCCTTAGACGACGTCTCCACGGCTGTCGTCGAAGCCCGCGCCCCGGGGCTGTTTGCAATGCTGGCACGACTCCACGATCACGGGCTGGCCCACGGTGATCTCCGGGCCGAGAACATCCTCCTCTGTGACGGCGAACTCTACTTCATCGATGCGACCAACGTCCACGAAGACCGGGTCGCCGAAGCAACCGCTTACGATCTCGCCTGTGCGCTTGCGGTGCTCGAACCACGGATCGGCGCCCGAGAAGCCGTTAACGCGGCCGTCACCGTCTACGAGCCGGAGACACTGCTTCGGGCCCGCCAGTTTATCGATTTCGTCCGGCTGCGCCCGGACCACGAGTTCGATTCGACGACGCTCCGGAGCGAACTGGAGAAGGTCGCCGATCTCGGCCAACGGTAAGCGACGGCCGATCGGCCGTGGCACTCACCGCCACCGTTTTTATGACACTCGTGGTCACAGCCACTATGAGCCAGCAGGCGACCGATCCGACGCACGGCCACTACATCGATGGAACGTGGAGCGACGGGACCGGTTCGGACACGTTCGCAAGCGAGAACCCGGCCACGGGTGCGTCGCTGGCGACGTTCCAGCGGGGAACAGCCGACGATATCGACGCCGCGCTCGCGGCTGCCGAGGACGCCTTCGAGGCGTGGCGCTCCCTGTCGTACATCGATCGGGCGGAGTATCTCTGGGAGATCTACCACGAACTGCGCGAGCGAACCGACGAACTCGGCGAGATCGTCAGCAAAGAGTGTGGCAAGGAAATCTCCGAAGGGAAAGCGGACGTCACCGAAGCCTGGCACATGGTCGAGTGGGCGGCAGGGAACGCTCGCCATCCCCACGGCGACGTCGTTCCAAGCGAGATCGGAAGCAAGGACGCCTACATGCGCCGCAAACCCCGCGGCGTCGTCGGCTGTATCACGCCCTGGAACTTCCCGGTCGCGATCCCGTTCTGGCACATGGCGATCGCGCTGGTCGAAGGCAACACGGTCGTCTGGAAACCGGCCGAGCAGACGCCGTGGTGTGGCCAGATCATCGCCGAGATGTTCGAAGACGCGGGAATTCCCGACGGCGTCTTCAACATGGTACAGGGGTTCGGTGACGCCGGGGCGGCGATCACCGACGACGAGCGCGTCGACACCGTCCTCTTTACCGGCTCGGCGGAGGTCGGCCACGAGATTGCGAACAAAGTCGGCGGCGAACCCGGCACACTCGCGGCCTGTGAGATGGGCGGGAAAAACGGGATCGTCATCACCGAAGACGCCGATCTGGATATCGCCGTCCACTCGGCGGTCATGTCGAGTTTCAAAACGACCGGCCAGCGCTGTGTCTCAAGCGAGCGGCTGATCGTCCACACCGATGTCTACGACGAGTTCAAACAGCGGTTCGTCGAGGTCGCCGAGTCCGTCGCCGTCGGCGACCCACTCGACGAGGAGACGTTCATGGGGCCGGCGATCGAGGCCGAACACGTCGAAAAGATCCGCAAACACAACGAGTTGGCCCGCAAAGAGGGTGGGGAGGTGCTCGTCGATCGGTTCGAGCTTCCCGACGAGGAGATTCCCGAGGGCCACGAAGACGGCCACTGGGTCGGCCCGTTCGTCTACGAGGTCGAGTACGACACCGACCTGCGCTGTCTCAAAGAGGAGTGTTTCGGGCCCCACGTCGCCCTGATCGAGTACGAGGGCGACATCGATCGGGCCATCGAAATCCACAACGACACGCCGTACGGATTGGCGGGGGCGATCATCTCCGAGGACTACCGCCAACTCAACGCCTTCCGCGATCGGGCCGAGCTGGGACTCGCATACGCGAATCTGCCCTGTATCGGCGCGGAGGTCCAGTTACCCTTCGGCGGCGTCAAGAAGTCCGGCAACGGCTATCCGAGCGCTCGGGAAGCGATCGAGGCCGTCACGGAACGGACCGCCTGGACGATGAACAACTCGACAGCGATCGAGATGGCCCAGGGCCTGTCCGCGGATATCGTCACCCGGGACGAGTGAGATCTTCCCCAAATCGAACGGTAGCGAGGGCGGTTCGGAACGAGCGCGGTTCGGTGTATACACAGTTGCAGTTGGTACTGGTGGTGCGGCGGAGTCGGCGCCTGGTCCGCCTCGGTGTCCGTCACAGATAGCGGGTGGATAGCCGATACCGTCCGACCCAACGCAATATATCAGTTAAAAATATATTAGAATTTATGTATTTTCCGTTCGTAGCTCACGTTCGTGGCGATTCGAGTCCTGAAACAGGTAAGCTACAGAGATTATACAGAAGAAGCAGTGGTGGCGGGATTATCAGAAATGGTAATGTGTACATGAATTTTTTGAAGGGTGAGAGATAGGGTGGTTTTAATGGCTATTGACGAGGCGGACCAGTCGGATGCCGGGCAATTTTCTGACGGCGATGCGTCCGACGCTGGTTCGAGAGACCACGGATCCAGCGGATCCGGTTCGGGCGTTCGCGTTGGAGCGTATACGTGGGCGGAGTTCATGTCGGAACACGGGCACGGCGACGAGGTAGACGAACTCTACCCCGACGATCGCAGCTCCGAAACCGACGGGCAGCTCGGTCTCGACACTGATCAGGCTGTCGGTCCGACGGTCCCACGCGAAGATGATTGGGACCGGGTCGAGTTCGATCCCGAAGCCTATCTCGGATTCCACCCGGATCGACTCGAGTCGGTAATTGGTGGTCGGGCGAAACCGGGCGCTAAGTCGCTCCAGAAGACGTTTCTCGACTACGTCGACCCGGAAACGACCCCCGTTACCAAAGACGTCTACACGTGGGAACACTACAAGTGGGAATACTATTACGAAGACGACGGGAGTCGTCCACGAGATGGGAGCGGCGAGATCGTTCGCCACGACGAGGAAGCAGCACTCGGATTCGATCCCGAAACCATCGAGGAACAGCTCTCGATCGGTGACGACATCGCGATGGAGCTCGATGACATCGTCGAAGAGCGGACGGTCAACGTTCAAGAAGAGTTCGACGAGGACGAGTTCTTCTCGACGGCAGACGGAACCACCACCGTCGCCAACCGGTATGATCTTGAAAAAGCGGTCCCACTGGACAAAAAGACCCATTTCAGGGAGATCGAGCGATACTGGGTCAACAAGCCCTACGCCTGTGTCGTCATTTTCCATTCCGAAAAGGAAAACGAAAAAAAGTACTACATGATCGAGCCGTACCTGAACGAGATCGAGATGGAACTCCAGGAGTTCCTCTCAGGGAAACTCAGGACGGCGATCAAATACTCCGACGAGGGGATCAAAGAGAAGGCAAGCGAGGATGGGCGGCGGACGGTGATCGAAAACGAGACACGGCGGCTACTGAAACGGTACGATCTCTTCGAGAAGACATCGAGTTCGACGAAAGCCGGCCTGTTGGAAACCCTCCAGAACCTCCTCGACGAAGACGACGAGGAGGAATCGACAGAAGACGAGGCCCCGAGCCGGCTCGAGGGTATCGAAGTCCGACCCGAGCCAGCAATTCTCGCCGACGACCCCGATACACTCTCGGAGTACCAGGTCGAGAAGATTCTGTATCTGCTCAAGCGAAATTTCATCGGCTACGAACGTATCGACGGGATCAAACACGACATCAACGTCGAGGACATCTCCGTCGACGGCTACAACTCCCCCGTCTTCGTCTACCATTCGGAGTACGAACAGATTATCTCGAACATCTACCACGGCAAAGAGGAACTCGACGATTTCGTCGTCAAACTTGCCCAGCGATCGGGGAAAGGGATCAGTAAGCGACTACCACAGGTCGACGCAACCCTTCCGGACGGATCGCGTGCCCAGTTGACCCTGGGCAAGGAGGTGTCCGACCACGGGACCAACTACACCATCCGTCAGTTCAAAGACGTGCCGTTCACGCCGATCGATCTCATCAACTGGAACACGTTCTCGCTGGACGAGATGGCGTTTCTGTGGCTCTGTATCGAGAATCATAAGAGCCTGATCTTCGCCGGTGGGACGGCATCCGGGAAGACGACGTCACTGAACGCCGTCTCGCTGTTTATTCCCTCCAGTGCAAAGATCGTCTCGATCGAGGACACCCGTGAGGTCGAACTCCCACAGCGAAACTGGATCGCAAGCGTCACCCGGCCGTCGTTCTCCGACGACGAACAGGGTGACGTCGACGAGTTCGACCTGCTCGAAGCCGCACTGCGACAGCGACCCGACTACATCGTCATGGGCGAGATCCGTGGTGAGGAAGGGCGGACGCTGTTCCAGGTCATGTCGACAGGCCACACAACATACACCACGTTCCACGCGGACTCCGTCGACGAGGTGCTCAAGCGGTTTACGACCGACCCGATCAACGTCTCGAAGACGATGTTCTCCGCGCTGGATCTCGTCTCGATCCAGACCCAGACCCGGGTCCAGGGATCGAAAGTCCGCCGGAACAAATCGCTCACCGAGATCAACCACTACGAGGCCGAAAACGACGAGATCAACGTCCAGGACGTCTACCAGTGGCAGGCCGAAACGGACGAGTTCCTCAAGATGGGGGACTCGAACACGTTAGACGAAATCAAGTTCGATCGTGGCTGGAGCACGGAGAAACTCCAGGACGAACTGTTCAAGCGAGAAGTGATTCTCGCCTACCTGATCAAAAACGGACTAAACACCTATGCAGAGGTCGCCGCGACCGTCCAGGCGTTCGTGAACGATCCGGACACGATCCTCACGCTCATCGCAAACGGCCAGCTAGAGGACAGTCTCGACGACCTCCGCGAGATGGAGAGCGTGCTGATCGACGTCGATCCGGAAAAGGAGGAACTCGTTCCCCGGCCGGACGCGACCTCGGAAACGTACAACACCTCGATGGATCTCCTCGAACGGGCCGAGGAGTCGCTGTTCGAGGAGTACCGCGGCGAAGTACCAAGCGGCCTCGCAAGCGCCCTCGGTGCCACCGAACAGGAGGAACCGATCGAGGTCGATAGTGCGAACACGGATACGTTCGACTTCGCTGGAGCCGTCGACCAGACGGCGGGTGAAAACGACTGGGATCTCGGCGGCGAATCGGAGTCGTTCGCCTCCGGGACTGACGCCGGTGCAGGCGACGAACCGGCGTGGCTCAACGACGACACTGGGTTCGATATTGGTGGCAGTGCGGACGCCGACTCGACGGCAACTGCCGACTCGACTGCGCCGGTTCCCGCCGAGACAGCACCGAGTTCCGACGCGGCAACCGAACGCACCGGCGTGGCCGAAGCTGACGATGACGCCGGCCAACCCGGCGGGGTGACGGCCGACGAGCCGCCGTCACTGTCGTCGTCGCCGGATCAGGATGGGCCAGAGATTCTGCCGTCCGACGACCCCGAAGACGGCGATTTCGGCGGGCTGTTTAGCGATATGGGCGAAACTCTCGACAGAATGGAAGAGACGCCTGCGAGAGAGCCTGAGGAACCCCGTGCCGAGACGGATACGTCAGGCTTCGACTCGATGTTCCCCGACGACAGCCTCGGCTCGATTTTCGACCCCGACGCCGACAACAGCCCGGCGACGATGAATCTCGACGAGGAGACCGAAGCCGAGACCGAGACAGTAGCGCAAATGGACGCAACATCGCCACGTGAGAACCGACACGAGGCAGCCGGTTCCGAGCCGGCGACTGCCGACGATGCGTCGACGCCTGAGGAGGGCTCGGCCCCGCAACCAGAGCGGGACGACACCGATTCGGATACACCGGAGCCGCCGACGATCGATCTCGGAGGAGCCGACACGGACGACGATGAATCGGCAACAGAGCGGGACGACACCGATCCGGATACACCGGAGCCGCCGACGATCGATCTTGGAGGGGGCGGCGAGGACGACGGTGGGCGGACAAAGTCGGACGAAGACGACTCGGGGGCCGAGATCACCGAAGCAGATGACACCGAGATGGCGATCGACGACAGCAGCGACGATCCGACCGGCGACGGCGAGCAGCCGACGGCCACGGATGAGCCGGCGTCTGACCAACGGACACCGGAGCCACCGACGATCGATCTCGGAACCGATCCCGCGGCAGACGACGATGGCGACGGACCGCCAGCGGACGATAGCAGTGACGGACAGCCGTCCACTGACGATCCGATCGAATCGGCTGAGCCGCCATCTGACGACGGGGAGCAGCCGGAGTCTGAATCTGCGGTGTCGATCGACGACGGGGAGCAAGCGCACGAAACCGACGCCGCCTCGGAGCCGACGATCGACGGTGACGGACAACCGGACGAGGTAGACATCGACGACGGCTCGATGTTCGATGCAGGGGCCGAAAGCGGGGCGGACGAAGATGGCTCGGCCTTCGAGGAGCCACCCGCTGAGGAGTCAGTCGGTACCGACGACGAGACCGGAATCTTCGGAGACAGTGACGGGACGGACGACGACGAGACCGGAATCTTCGGCGACAGTGACGAGACGGACGACGACGAGACCGGAATCTTCGGCGACAGTGACGAGACGGACGACGACGAGACCGGAATCTTCGGCGACAGTGACGGGGAGACCGACAAATGAGCCTCCAGACCGACGACAGCACAACAACCGGCGTCTCGTCCGGGTCGGACACACTCGCACAGGCGTTCTACCCGCTGTACAGGCGGCTGTTCGGCGAGGATAGCGACTTCGTCGCCGACCTCGAAACGAAACTCGCACAGGCGCGGATGACCGACACCGTCGAGCTCTATCTCGCCCGATCGCTCGGCGTCGGCGTCATTGCTGGGCTCAGTCTCTGGATAATCGGGTTGATACTCGGATATACGCTCTTTGCAACCGGACTCATCCCCATCGACGAGCTTATCGGGATCCCGATCGGCAACGAGTTCCTCCTCGAACTCGTCATCCAGCTTCGGATTCCGGCACTCGTCTTGTTTACCGGGCTCATTCTCGGTGCGATCGGGTTTGCGATTGGCTTCGGATCGCTGGTTGCAGTTCCGTACTCGCGTGCCTCAGCCCGGAAACGCGAGATCAACATGCTGTTGACCGACTCCGTCTCGTTCATGTACGCGCTGTCGGTCGGTGGCCTCAACCAACTCGAGATCATCGAGGCGATGGCCAAGGCCGACGATACGTACGGCGAGGTCGCAAAGGAGTTCCAGAGTATTGTCAAGGAGACGGAGTATTTCGACATCGACTACCGGACTGCGATCCGGAAACAGGCACTCGAGACGCCAAGCGACGAACTCTCACAGTTCCTGACCGACATGCTCTCGATCGTCAACAGCGGTGGCGACATGGAGAGCTTTCTGGAAGACAAGAAAGAAAAGCACATGCGGACCGCAAAACAGGAACAGGAGCTGACTCTCGAAACCCTCGAGCTGTTCGGCGAGATGTACATGACGCTCTCTCTGTTTCCGCTGCTGTTGATCATCATTATGGTCATCATGCAGATGATTCCCGACGCCGACGTGACTAACCAGATGCTGTATATGACTGTCTACGGGTTGATTCCGCTGACAGGGATTGGCTTTCTGGTCCTCGTCTCGACGGTCAAACACGACGAGCCCGGTGACGGCTACCTGTCGGTCGGCGATGGCGATCAACGCGTCGAGCGAGCCGAAGATCGGGGCGTGCTCAACCTCGGTCTCATCGAGCAGTTCACGGGCGAGCGAAGCGTGTTCGATCGGATCAAAAACCGTGAGGGGACCCACGAGACGATCGAGGTGTTAAAACGCCCGCATATCTTTTTCCGGGACAATCCGCTGTTGACACTCGTCTTGACGGTGCCGATGGCGATGGTGATCGTCGTTTCGGCGATCGTGGTCGGCTCGGCACCGACGTCGTGGAGCGGGATGATCGCAAACCCAATCTGGGGGACGGTAATCTACCTCTATATTCCGTTCTTTCTCACCGCGATCCCACTATCGATCTTCCGGGAGTGGAACGTCCGCCACCGGAACGCAGTCGTCGACAAACTCTCCGAGGACCTCCGAAAGCTCTCGAGTGCGAACGACACCGGGCTTACGTTACTCGAATCCCTCAAGTCGGTCTCCGATACGACCAGCGGAAAACTGGCCAGAGAGTTCGAGATGATGCATACGAAGGTCAACTACGGGATGAATCTGAAACAGTCGCTCATCGAGTTCAATAACAAATACCACATCCCGCGATTGGCACGGACGACGCGGCTGATCACGGAAGCACAGGAGGCCTCAAACCAGATCTCGAGTGTGCTCCGGACGGCTGCCCGCGCCAGTGAGAACCACGACGATATCGAACGCGACCGCAAGTCCCGGACGCGAATGCAGGTCGTGATCATCATCATGACGTTCATGACGGTCCTCGCCGTGATCGCGATCCTCAAGACACAGTTCATCGACACGATGGCGGGTCTCGATGCAGGTGGTGGCGAGGCTGCCGCTGGCGGAGATGATGCAGCGTCGGACGCCGATTTCAGTGAGAACATCGACGTCGATATGCTGTCGATGTTGTTCTTCCACGCCGTGACGCTTCAGGCAGTCATCTCCGGGTTCATCGCCGGCTACATCCGTGATGCCGACATGTTGAGCGGATTGAAATACTCGGTTGCCCTTTCGACCATCGCACTGGTCGCCTGGGCACTGGTGGCCTAACATGAGCCGACGTCACAGCGATCGATCCCGAGATCGCTCATCTCGCGAGCGGACAGTCTCGGTCTCGCTTGCAGACCGCGGCCAGACCACACAGGATTTCGCGGTCGGTATCGGGGTCTTCTTGCTGACGATCGCGTTCGTCTTTACCTACGTGCCGTCGTTTGCGACACCCTACGAGTCCTCGGTTGGGGGTGCTGAAACGGCACAGGCCGACCGGATCGCCGATCGGATCGTCGAGAATACGACTGATACCGAGATGCCAAACGAGATCGATGGGGGTGAGTACCGAGATACCTATGCAGACGTCCCTCCATCCGATCTGGTCGAAGCGGTCGGCCTCCGTGCCAGTGAGGACGACGATGTCACGTTCGACCGAGTCAACATCACGATCGAATCGTTCGAGGACGGTCCAGAGGCCGACTGGAGCGGTGGCCAAAGCCACGACAATCAGACGGCAGCGAGTTCCGCCCGAATCGTCACGGTAGATGACAGTGACGAGCCCGATATCAATTGCGATCCGGCCTGTCGACTGGTGGTGAGGGTGTGGTGATATCATGATCGGACAACGAGATCGTGCCCAGGCGTTTACGCTCGAAGGATTCATCGCTTCGATCGTCCTCCTGGTTGCGGTCCTCTTTGCCCTACAGGCGGTCGTGATCGCGCCGACGACCGGTGGGCTGGCCGATCGGACGACACAGGCACAACTCCAACAGGAAGCCCAGGATGCACTGTCCGTCGCCAGCCAAGACAGTCAGGACGATAATCTGTCGGCGACGGTTCTCAACTGGGATACGGACGGAGAAGACGAAGCGGGGTTCACCGATGCAAACGAGCCAGCCGCTCCGGGACAGGGTGAACGGACCTACAGTCCAGAAGGGTTCGCAGACCAGTCACAACTCGGTAAGATTCTCGAAGAGCGGTTTTCCGACGACGGCTGGAGCTACAACGTCGAACTCGTCTACGCAGACGAGGACGGGGATGAGTTCGAGAGTACGTACCTGATGTACCAGGGCTCGGCACCGTCTGACGCGTTTACAGCAAGTCACACGGTGACACTGTACAATAACAGCGAGATGGCAAACGGAGATGCAGTCGAGAACGACACCACCTATCCGATCCCCGAGACGGATACGACAAGCGACAGGATCTACAACCTCGTCGAGGTCCGGGTGATACTATGGTAACCGATCGACGTCGCGAAACTGATGGATCGACGAACAACCGCAATCGAGGACAGATAATCCTCATCGGAGCGATCGCAGTCGCGTTCATCATTCTGGGTATCGTCCTCGTCTTCAACGGCGTACTGTACACCGAAACGCTCTCGACGGGTTCGTCCAGTCAGAGCGCAAGCGATGCTGCGACGACGGAGACCGAGATAACACAGGGGATCGCCTGCCTGATCGAGCGGTTGGACGATCCAGCGAACGAGACTGAAGACGTAATAACCGACGACTTTAGTGACCGCTATCAGGATGCCAAAGGCGAGTCCAAGCCGGAGGTCACAAGCATAGCGCCCGTCGAACCCGAGAACTTCGGCGACGATAACGCGACCGTCGAGGTATCGTACAACTCGAACGATCTCGAGTATACGACCACCCTGGAGATAGAGGAAGCGAACTGCCCATGAGGAGTGTCCAATGAGAACCAAGACGATACAGTCGACTGGCAGCTCCGATCGCGGACTGTCGGTTGCGCTCACACACGTGCTGGCGATCGGGATCACGACGATACTCATCGCCGTGTTGTTGGCCGGCTCGTCCGCGTTGCTCGACGCCGAGACTGATCGGAGTGCCGAACAGTCGCTCGAGACGATCGGCGAGCGACTTGCCGGAGAGGTTGCGAACGTAGATGCGATCGGGGACGAGGACACTGACACTGTGACGCTCAGTGCCGACCATCCACGGACTGTCGCAGGTTCGGGCTATACAGTCGAGTTACTGGAGAGCAACGACTGTGCGGACAGCCCGCTACTAACCGGCGATACCAACTGTCTCCGACTGACGTCATCCGGAGCCGATGTCCAAGAGTACGTCCCGGTGAAAATTGACGCCGATGTCGGCGACGATCGGTCGGCGTCGGGTGGGCTAATCGAGATCGAGTTCGAGTATGATGGGAATAATGGAGAAATCTCCATCAGGAGTGGGAACTAATGCACAACCCAGAAACGCCACTCGGGACGACGACAGACGAACAGCGAGACAGTGAGCGTGCCGTGACGGAAGTGATCGCGTTCATTCTCATCTTTGCGATCGTCATCGGGTCGGTGGCGGTGTTGTACACCACCGGGTTTCAGGCGATGACCGATTATCAGGAGAACGAGCAACTCAATAACGCCGAACGCGGGATGACCTCACTTGCGGACAATTTCAACGACGTCGTCCGGTACGCCGGTGTGGAACAGCGCTTTGGCGAACTGACACTCCGTGATGGGACGATCAGAGTCGGTGGTGAGAGTACGACGATCGAAGTCGATAACGGGAGTACGGACAGAGAGATCGAACTCGGTTCTCTCACGTACGAAGCCGGCTCCGATACGATCGCCTACGAAGGTGGCGGTGTGTTCCGGGCAGACGGTGAGGGAAGTGCAGTTATCAAACAGCCGCCGATCCGCTGTGGCGAGAGCACGGTCGTTGTTTCGATTCTAAAACTCCAGGATGAGGGAGAGCGATCGTTCCAGAGCGATGGTGGTGTTGGACTGCAGATGGCGAAAACCGGCGATACGGAGCGTATCACCGACGGTGGAAGCACCGTCACGATCACCGTCGAAAACCCCAGCGAAACCCCATACGACAACGGCTGGGAACAGGCGCTTACGAGCAACGACTGGGAGAAAACCGGCTCATCGAACGAGTACGAGTGTACCGGCGTCGAGAACATCGAAATCCAGATCGTCACGGCAGAGATCAGGCTTTAGTCGCTCGACCGATCGACCTCCCAGTCACCAGTCACCATCGCGCGAAGCCCCGCTCGGGACGCGAGTGCCTCGACACGGGCAGCGTGGTCGGCCGCTTCTCCCGTCGTGTTGAGATACACGCCGTTCGAGAGCTGTTCGGCGGCGTCCATCGGGGTGCCATCGGCGTGGACCGGTTGTTCGTTCAGGATCGTCTCATCGCGCTCGTCGTCCTCGGTTTCGGCGTCCGGCCAGGGGACGGTCACGCCGGAGAGCCCACGATCGAAACAGTACTCCACAGCATGGACGAGCGCTTTCGCGGAGCTCTCGTGGCCGATCGCGCCGATCGAGGTTCGATCGGTAAAAAAGCGAACGACGTACTCATCGTCACCGTCACCGTCGTCGTCCGTCGTGTCGTCGCGATCGGCGGCTGCAGGCTGCGAAGACACTGTCTCGACGTCTCCGTCGTCCGTATCGCCCTTCTTGGACTCGTCGGACTCGTTTGCATCGGCGTCCGACCCCTGATCTCGGGACCCATCACCTGGCTCGCCGTTGAGACCGACCGACTCGGTCGAACTCTCCCGATCAGTGTCACCGGCCGAGGGTGAGGTGTCGGCCCCGGCTGCCGAATCTTCGAACTGGATCGAGACCCCTGACCCGTCGTCGGACTCGTCGGCGTCCGGGAGTGGCTCCGTCTCGGTTGCAAACGAGGCAACCAGCCCCTCGAGAAACCGATCGGTTGCAGACTCGAACTCGCGTTCGTACGTCGGACCGCTGACGGCTGTTAGCCGGTCGACGATCGAGTCGCGCAGTGCCGGTCGTTCGATAGCCAGCTGTCTGGCGACGTGGCAACGCGAGTGTCGTTCGAGGCGGCGGCCGAGGCGGTCGTTCGTGTAGTGGACGATCGAGGACTCGGCTTCGTCGATCGCGGCGAGCTGGCAGCCAAACTGGTCGACGTCGCTCGTACCAGCCAGAAATAGTAGCTGCCGGCCGTTGGTGTAAATCGCCCGATCGACGCCGGTCCACGCCATCGTTCGACAGATCGTCGACGCCCGATCGCGATCGAGTGGCTCGTCGTAGGCCTCGACGGCGACCAACAGCGCGGGAATCGAATCGATCGTACAGACGTACTCGAAATGGGTTCCGTCGACGGTCGTGTCGGTTCGACACGACTCCGCGTGGACGTCCCAGCCAAGGGCCTCTAAAAACGGGTCGACGAGCCAGGAACGAGTCTCCTGGCGAGTAGAGGGCGGCGCTGTGTCGACCAGTGCCCGGGTTCGGGTCAGGAACGCGCCGAGGTCGAGAGCAGTCATCGAACGGTACTAGTTGGGGCACGGTCATGTAAGAATCGGTCATCGTCGCTGTGCGATCGTGGCCGTCTTCGGGCACTCTTCGCTTTCGATCCAGGGAGCTACAGTGTGGCTCGTGGTGTCGTACTGAACGAAGCGAGGACGCCGTTACGAACGAGTGGTGGTATCGAGAGGCCCGGGAGTCTCCGCCTCGTCGCCGATCTCGGCCTCGAGCTGGTAGATACGAAGTCGTGGGTGGCGGACGGTAAACGCCGATTCGAGGTTCGGCGGAATCGTCTCCGCTTTGCCGATGACGAGATAGCCCTCTGGACGCAACGAGTGTGCGATCGTCCGGAGCATCGACTCTTTGTACTCGTTGTCGATGTAAATAAACAGGTTCCGGCAGATGACGAGATCGAACCCCGACTTGGGGTCGTCGTTGATCAGATCGTGGCGCTCGAAATCGACGGCGTTGCGAACGGCCGACCCCATCTCGTACCGTCGTCCATCGACGTCGACGAATCTAGTGTAGCCATTGAGGACGTCGAGTTGATCGTGAAAGTTGGCGGTTCGGGGCTCCTCGTAGACGCCGGTTCGAGCCGTTTGAAGTGCAGACGCGCTGATATCCGTCCCGAGAACGTGAATCGATGAGGCGTCGATCCGTGGATCGGCGTGGGCGAGCATCGAAACCGAGTACGGTTCCCGCCCGTCTGCACAGGCGGCACTCCAGACGTGGACCATCTCTCGATTGGCCGACAGTGCACGGAGGATCTCGCGAATGCCGGCCCAGACGTCCGGATTGCGAAAGAAACCGGTGACGTTGATACTCATCGAATCGAGCAACGCCTCCTGTTCGTCTCCATCGCTGCGAAGCACCTCGAGATACTCGTCGTACGTCTCCGTTCGTGTGCGACGCATTCGTGAGGCGATCCGTCGGCCCAGATAACTATCGTTGTAGTGGCTCGTCGCAAACGATAGCTCCTCCTCGACGAACTCGAGAAGGGCAGCAAACGATTCGTCGCACCCGTCGCTCACAGCTCCGTCACTCCTCTGGCATTGTCTGTGGCGGTCTTGACGACGAGTACTCCCGTTCCGGGAGTGAACTCGACGGTGCGGCCGTGCTCGCCGCCGATGTCTTCGCCGACGAGTGGCACACCGAGCTTTTCGAGTTCCTCCCTGGCTGCCGTAATGTTTCGCTGTCCAACCCCCTCACCGAAGCTCTCGAACTCGAACATATCGCTGCCACCGGCGATCTTGGCCTCGACGGTCGTGTAGCTTGCTCCCCGTTCGACCATTCGTCGGAGCAGCGCACGGATCGCCGTATCGGCGTATTTGCCGGGTTTGACGTCGCTGTTTTCGGCCTCGTCGCCGTCCGGCAACATCGCGTGTGCGAGGCCGCCAATCTCGGTGTCGGGATCGTAGAGCGCAATCGCGAGACACGAGCCGAGTCCGTACGATTTGAGCGTGTCGTCGCCTTCGCTGACCTCCAGTTCGGAGATTCCGACCTGGACTGGCGTCGGTGCGCCTGGTTCTGTGCCGTATGTTTTCATGCGTTATCGAGTTCCTGAAACTCCGCTGTCGTTGGTGCCTCTTCGATTCGATCGACGTCGAGATCGTTCAGTGCCCGTTCGAGGTCGTCTTCGTCCGGAATCGCGTACACGTCACAGTTGAATTCCCGACCGTCCGCAACGACGACCGTGTCGAAGACGAACGCGAAATCCTGACTCTCGCCAAGTTGGATGATGACGGGGTCGACCGCCGCAGCGCCGATATCGTGAATGAACTCCGGCGTCGAGTGGTCGATCGTCGTATCGAGGACGTTCGCCCAGCCATCGAGAAAGCCACTGGCCATGATGTTGCCCAGTTCTTTGATCGCACTGGTTCCCATCTCCCCGAAGCCGTCCTCATCAACCTCCATCGGGACCATCGCGTCGACGATCTCGTGGGCCGACTCCTCGTCGAATAAAAAGAGGAGATAGCCACTTGGCATCCCATCGAACTCGAAGGCCACGCCGACGAGCGTCTCGTCTGCAACCTGTTCGGGGATCGCTTCGAGGGAGACGAAGTTCAGCCGCCGGATCTCGACGCTGGTGTCGATGCCAGTCAGGGTCGTCGCCGTTTTTGCGACCTCCTCGGCACCGCGTTCGGCCATCCGATCGAAGCCATCGAGCTTGTCGTAGTCGATGCCGTCGCTCGACCGAAGCTGTTCGAGGAGTCGGGACATCGATTCCCGTTTCGGGAACAGATAGTGGCTGAACCCGACTTCCGTCCCGACCGTTTCGATCTGGCTCTGAAAGAGCAAGGCGAGGTCGTCGTCGTCCGGTGCCTCGTCGATGTCGCCAAAGAACGGCTCTGCGGACTGCCCCTCGACGAACTCCGGGGTCGAAACGTCGATGACGGCTTCGAGAACGTCTGCCCAGCCGTCGATGAACCCGCTGTTCATGATGTGGCCGACTTCGGTTGCCGCGCTGCGAGTCATCTCGTCGAACTCGTCGCCGGCTTCGTCGAGGAGCGTCTCGACGATCCGGAGTGCACCCTCACGCTCGAAGACGATGATCGAATACCCCTCGATCGCGCCGGTGAGTTTGACGCGGACGCCGACCTTTTCGACCGAGTCGTCGAAGTCCCGACGGATCTCCTGGCCACGCATGAAGTTGAGCTTCGTGACACCGACTCTCGTCTCGGCGTCGGTCATATGAGTCAGCCGGCCGGCGGCTAACCCCGCCCCTTCGCGGGCCATCCGATAGAACGTCCCCAGCGCGTTGACATCGAGTTTCATGCGGGTTGGACGTCGATACCGTTGACCATTTCGACGAACTCTTCGAGATCGGGGAACGCGTAGATCTCGGCTTCGATCTGGTAACTCGGCACCGTCAGATCGGAGTCGAAGAACAACGCGAGGTCCTCACCGCCGAGGCCCGCCGTTCGAGTGACGATGTCACTCGCCGGTGCATACACCAGCTGTGGCGCAGCGATATCGATCGCCCGCCCGAGCACGTCGGCCCAGCCGTCGATGAAGCCACTGGCCATCATGTTCCCCATCTCTTCGACTGCGCTTCGGGCCATCTTTCCGGAAACGTCTCCCATGTCGTCGACGACATCATGAAGCATGATTGCGGTAATTTTCTTTGCGCTTGCTTCGGGAAACAGAATCAGGATATGTCCGTGTGGTGCGTCGAGCAGTCGGACGCGGACACCGACTCGTTTGCCGGGCTCGAGTTGACTTTCAATATCGTCGACATCGATGAAGTTCGTTTTCGTCACCTCCATCTGTGCGTCCTCGCCGGTCAGTTTGCTCATGTTGTCGGCGACGCCGTTCGTGCCGACCTTTGCCATTTCGTTAATGAAGCTTAGCTTCCGAATGTCGACTTTCATCGTCATAGGTTCCTCCGTGGGTGTTCGTGTTCGTTCATAATGTCGTCACATCTAGGATGTTGACTACCTCGCCCCGACCCCGAACCGTTGCACCACTGAGTCCGGGAATGTCGCGCATGAACCCCTCGAAGGGTTTCACGACGACCTCCTGTTGACCGTGGACGTGGTCACAGTGGAGTGCGACCGACCGAACCTCGTCGCGGATCCGAACAATCATTCCGTCGCCGTTGGCACCCGAGTAGGGGGTTTCGAGCACCTCGTCCAGACGGACGACGGGACAGTCATCGTCGTCACCGTTGGTCACGACGGGCGTACTGCCGAGGTGCGTAATCGACGTTGCGGGTTCGATGTCGACGACGGCTTTGATGGGCACGCCGAACTCCTCGCCGCCGCTTTCGACGAACAGGATGTCATCGATCGCGACCGACACCGGCAACGCCATCGTCACCGTGGTGCCAGCACCCGGTTCGCTGTCGATCTCGATCGTGCCATCGAAGTCTTCGACCGTCCGCTTGACGACGTCCATCCCGACTCCGCGACCGCTGACGTCCGTTATCTCCTCGGCCGTCGAGAGTCCCGGATGGAAGATGAGGTCGTAAGCGTCGTCGTCCGACAACTCAGCCGCCTCGGACTCGGTGAGTATCCCAGCGTCGACGGCCTCCGATCGGAGCCGATCCGGATCGAGGCCACCGCCGTCGTCGGAAACTGTGATCTGCACTCGGTCGCTCGATCGATCGGCACTCACGCTGACAGTTCCCTCGGCGGGCTTGTCCGCGGCTTCCCGTTCTTCGGGTGGCTCAATGCCGTGGTCGACGGCGTTGCGAACCAGGTGAATAAGCGGGTCGCCGATCCGATCGAGGATACTGCGATCGAGTTCGACGGTTTCGCCGGTCATCTCGAAAGCAACCGCTTTGTCCTGTTCGCGGGCGATATCACGCACCACCCGCGGGAGCCTGTTCGCTACCGTGTTGAGTGGGACGAGCCGAACGTCCATCACCGTCTCCTGCAGTTCGGTCGTCAGGTCCTCGACATCGTCGAGTTCTCGTGCGAGCGTCTGGAGGTCTTCGCCCGAGTCGATCGCATGGCGAAGCCGCACACGGCTCGTGACAAGTCCTTCGACGAGGTTCAACAGCGAGTCGATCTGTTCGACATCGACACGGACCGACTGAATTTCGTCGGTCGCCTCGTCGGCGTCCGGTTCGTCGGACTGCTCAGGGAGACTGATATCGGGAATTTCGAACGTCGGCTCGTCGTAGGTTCGGGTGATACCGTCGTCGTCACCATCGCCCGTGTCGACGGCGTCATCGCCGAAGGAATCAACCGTGTTGTCGCCGGTGTCGAACGAATCCGAGGTGAACGTTTCGTCGGCGAACGCGTCCGGCTCATCGGACAGGTCGGTGTCGCTGGCATCGGCGGTCTCGGAGTCGAAGTCCGTCGCAGTATCGTCGACCTCGTCGGCCCCGAAGTCGTCAGTCTCGTCGCTGGCTCCGAAGTCGGCCCCAAAGTCGTCAGTCTCGTCGCTGGACCCGAAGTCGTCGGTCTCGTCGCTGGACCCGAAGTCGGCCCCAAAGTCGTCAGTCTCGTCGCTGGACCCGAAGTCGGCCCCGAAGTCGTCGGTCTCGTCGCTGGACCCGAAGTCGGCCCCGAAGTCGTCGGTCTCGTCGCTGGACCCGAAGTCGGCCCCGAAGTCGTCGGTCTCGTCGCTAGACCCGAAGTCGGCCCCGAAGTCGTCAGTCTCGTCGCTGGCTCCGAAGTCGTCGGCAGCGTCGTCGGCGCTTGCAGTCGCTTCGTCCGAGTCCGCCGCGAACTCGTCGGCAGCGTCGTCGGCGCTTGCAGTCGCTTCGTCCGAGTCCGCCGCGAACTCGTCGACAGTGTCAGCCGCGCTTTCGGTCGGCTCGTCAACATCCGAAGCGAACTCGTCGACAGCGTCTGTGAAATCATCGTCGGGTTTCGATGCGTCGTCGCTGTCCTGGATGGCATCTGCCGTTTGCGGTTCTGGATCGGGGTGTTTGCCATCCACGTCAGCACCCGCCTCGTCAACCGTATCGGCGGCCGGTTCGTCGACAACAGGTTCCGAGTCGATCGGGTCGTCCGGTTCGGCCGGCTCCGAACTGTCTGCAGTCGATCCCTCGGCGATCGGGTCGTCGCTTTCGGCGACCGATTCTCGGCGATCGGATGCCGGTGTCGTGTCGATGTCTGTCTCATCAACGACGTCGGTGTCGGCTTCGGCTGCGAAGGGATCCTCGTCAGCCAGCAGCTCGTCGACGTCAGCATCGGCTGGCTCATCGTCGACCACCGGCTCGTCGGCTTCAGCATCGATCGGCTCATCGTCGACCATCGGCTCGTCGGCTTCAGCATCAGTCGGTTCTTCGTCGACCACTGGCTCGTCAACTTCAGCATCGGCTGTCTCCTCGTCGACCAGCATCTCGTCGACTTCAGCATCAGCCGGCTCATCATCGACCAGCATCTCGTCGACTTCAGCATCAGCCGGCTCCTCGTCAACCACCGGCTCGTCGATCTCCGCATCGGCCGGTTCATTGTCAACCACCGGCTCGTCAGCTTCAGCATCAGCCGGCTCCTCGTCGATCAGCATCTCGTCGATCGCCTCGTCGGATGGCTCCTCGTCGGCAAGGAACGAGTCATCCTCGAGATCGACATCGTCGCCGAGCAGCTCGTCCATGTCGACTTCGTCTTCGTTGTCGAACTCGTCGAACTCGAGTTCGTCGAGCTCGTCCTGGAGTTCGTCGAAGCCGACCATCTCGACTTCCTCTTTGAGTTCGTCGAACACCGCGCCGGCATCGTCGACGTCCTCCCCCTCGTCTGCCACCGAATCACTGTCCGTCGAGGGCGACTGGTCGGCTCCGTCGTCGACAGTCTCTTCGACTGTGCCGGTCTCCGCTTCGAGCTCCTCCTCACCGAGGAGGTCGTCGAACGAGCCGGCCTCGCCCATCCCGTCGAACGCCTCGAGATCGTCGTCTTCGAACTCTTCGACTTTCTCGTCTAGGTTATCGAACTCGTCGAACTCGTCTAACAGTTCGTCGACGTCGAGATCCTGCGCCTCCGCATCGGTCAACTCGTCGTCCTCGGTGGCCTCTGCGTGAGGATCGTCAGTCTCGACACTGCGATCGACAGCGGCGAACTGTTCAGTGACGTTGACGAGCTCGAACGCCTCGACTTCGTCGACCGGGGTGAGCCCCGATTCGATCGCCTCCTCACCGACGGCACTTCCGAAGACGGCGTCGAAACGCCCACCGTACTCGTCGGCCTCGATCCGCTCGCGTGGCGGATCGGTGCCGATCAGATCGAAGGCGTCGATCAGGGCTTCGACGACGAGCGGACCGTTGTTGACCGCCTCGTCGGGAGTGATCGCGAGCCGAACGATGTAGCCGTTGTGACTCTCCTCGGGCGGATCGAACCGCTCGACGAGTTCGTCGATCTCGCTCTCGGTCGGAGGCTCGATCGAGGTCGGAATGACTGGTGCATCGATCGGATCCCGAAGCGCGTCGATCGTCGCCGATGGATCGGTCTCGATTTCGCCGGTTGCCTCGAGTTCGTCGATCATCGCATCGAGTTCGTCGACGGCGTCGAAGACGATGTCCATCAGTTCCGGCGAGACGTCGAGGGGTCCGGACCGAACGGCGTCGAGTACGTCTTCGAGTGCGTGAGCGAGGTTGCTTGCCGCCTCCAGCCCCATCGCACCGCAGTTACCCTTGAGCGTGTGGGCGATACGGAAGATGTTTTCCATCGCCTCGTCGTTGTCGGGCTCTCGCTCGAGGGTCAGTAAGGCGTTGTTCAGCTCCGTGATTTGTTCGTTGCTCTCCTGGACGAAGTCGGTTACATAATCAGTCATCGGTTTCACCGTCCGTTGCGTACGCATCGACGATCCGATCGACGATGTCGCCGGCTGCGACGATGTCGTCGACACATCCCGTCTCGATCGCCTGACAGGGGATGCCAAAGACCGGGCTCGTCGCCTCGTTCTGAGCGATCGTGTAGCCGCCGGCGGCGTTGATCGCCTCGATGCCGGCCGCCCCGTCACGCCCCATTCCGGTCAAGGCGACGCCACAGACGGGCGCCTCGACCTGTTCGGCCGCGGTCGTCATCGTCACGTCGATCGCCGGCCGGACACCGTGAATCCGTTCGGTGGCGTCCAGCCGAAGTTCGAGCGCACCGTCGTCCTCGGCCGCAACGCCGAGATGGGCGTCACCGGGGGCAACGGCGACCGCACCCGCCGAGAGGCGATCGCCGTCGGCCGCCTCGAAGATGTCGTACTCGCTGAGTGTATCGAGCCGATCGGCAAACCGGCTGGTGAAGCTCTCGGGCATGTGCTGGACGACGAGGACCCGTGCACCCAGTGCCACCGGCAGTCGCGTCAGCAACTGTTCGACGATCTTCGGACCGCCAGTCGAGGCACCGATGACGATCGTGGGCTCGGTGACCTCGCCCTCGATCGACACCGACTCGGCGGGGGCGTCGACTGGGTTCCCGGAGTCGTCGCTTGCGTCGGGAATCGGCCCCGGGCCGGTTCTCCCACTCGATGCCCCACGCTGGACACCGGTGACCGGGCCGCTACTGGTCCGTGCGAGACCGCCGTTTGCCGTCGCCGACGGCTCCGAAGTCGTCTGTTCGGCCGTCGCCGCACGAGCGAGCGCGACCGGCGAGACATCCGCGTCGGCGAGTTCGTCGACTTTGGCCACGACCTCGTCTGCGAGCTGTGCGATGTTTCTCGACCCCAGATCACTCGTATCGAACTTGTGTAAGAAGTCGACAGCCCCCCGCTCTAGGGCATCGAGTGTTGCTTCCGCCCCATCGTCCGTATATGCACTGAGCATCAGGATGCGCGTCGGGTTCGTCGCCATGATCCGCTCGACGGCGTCGATACCATCGAGTTTCGGCATCTCGACGTCCATCGTGACGATATCTGGATCGTCCGCTGCAACAGCCTCAATCGCCTGCGAGCCGTTCGTTGCCGTGGTGACCGTGTAGCCAGCGTCAGCAAGCGCGGTACCGATCACTGTCCGCATAAACTGCGAGTCGTCGACAACGAGTACTCGCGTCATGCAGCAACGACGTCTGAAAGGGCTTTTCTGACGCTGGGTTC